>ERZ761599.23-NODE-23-length-60334-cov-13.396473_pt1 | contig 60334 bp, 56 predicted proteins | sample MGYA00511878_ERZ761599 | MGnify/ENA primary metagenome ERZ761599 (study PRJEB28899, sample SAMN03785569) | bioreactor sludge metagenome | biome: EBPR Sludge; feature: EBPR Bioreactor; material: 0.22µm filtered reactor supernatant | place: Saint Lucia: Queensland...
TTTCCTTTCACCAGCAGTATACCCTAGTGTTTCCAAGCTATTGAGACTTTACGTTATTGTTGACTATTTACTATTTTTCTGCTATAATTAGATTAAAGTGTAAGTTAATTTATAGATAAATTTGCCAAAATCGCAGATTTTTCTTGAAACAAAAATAAAAATAAAATTTCATATATGAATACTGAATCAGGGCATAAGCTTGAGCCTAATCAAGCTACCCAGGTTAAAGATGGGTCTAGTGTTAATAGCAGTTCTGGATCCTCGACTTATAAGCATAGGTTATTAATAATAATCATGCTTTTTATTGTTCCTGCCACTATTGCTGGAGTATTTTGGGCAAGAGAAAATAGTCAGTTCTTGGCAGATTTAAACCCACTTTCTAGTCAAGCTGCAAATACAATTATTGTTAATGCGGGGGGTGATTTACAAGCGGCGATTAATCAGGCTCAACTTGGAGATGAGATTGTGGTTCAAGCTGGCGCCACTTTCACTGGCAACTTCTTGTTGCCATATAAAAATACCGGCACTGGATATGTGACTATTCGAAGCTCGAACTTGGCTCAGCTACCACCAGAAGGGCAGAGAGTTAGTCCTGCTGATGCTGTAAATATGCCAAAGATTCAAACTCCAAATAATGCTCCTGTGTTTTATACTGAGTCTGGAGCCACCCCTTCTCACCACTACAAATTAATCGGCTTAGAGATTACTCGTCCGGCAAACAGTAGCCAGGTGACTGCACTAGTAGAGTTAGGTTCAAACTATGAGGATCAAGATACTTTAGCCAAAGTACCTCATAATTTTATTTTTGATCGAAATTATGTCCACGGCCATACTAATTCCCCAACCCGACGCGGATTCAAAATTGAAAGTAGGGACACTGAAATCAGAAATAGCTATATTTCAGCTTTTCATGAATCTGGATATGATTCCCAAGCAATCTTAAGTGTTAATGGTCCTGGAAATCATATTATCTTTAACAACTATCTTGAAGCGGCCAGCGAGAATATTATGTATGGAGGTGATGACCCAATTATTCCAGGATTGGTTCCCACTAACATCTTAATTGAGCATAACCACTTCTTTAAACCACTCTCTTGGCGTGGCCGTAACTTGGCAGTAAAGAATTTATTTGAGTTAAAAAACTCAAAAGATGTGATTGTACAATATAACATTTTTGAAAATAATTGGTATGATGCCCAGGCTGGTTATGGTATTGTGATCACCCCAAGAAGTGCTGGTAATGCACCATGGTCAACAGTAGACAACACAATTATTCGTTACAACATTATTAAGAACACAGGTAACGGTATATCTTTATTTGGCTCTGATTACGCTTCAAATATTCAAGCCATGGATAGGTTTACCTTAGAACACAATTTGTTTTTAGTGGCTGGCCCAACTATGGATGGAAATGGAATCGGCATGTGCATCTCCGGCAGACAGAATTTCCCAGGCCAAGACGTCAATATTACTCATAACACCTTTATTGCCAACGGTCGAACTTTTGAATGTGCCGAAGGCAGAGTGTTTACCAATTTTAACTTTAACGATAACATTATAGCTTCGGCTGGGTCTGATCAAGGTTTAATAGGACAACTAACTAACGGAGGAGCTTACGGTAATGCCTTTATGAACCTTGCCTTTGGTAATACTTGGCAGTATCGTAATAACGTTTCTCAGCTGGATGCTTACTGGCGAGCTAATCACCCAAATACTTCAACTTACGTTGACAACAACTCGGCTTTTGGCTTCCAAAATGTATCGGGCGGGATTTATAAGCTCGCCTCAAACTCACCGTTTAAAAATACTGCTACAGACGGCACTGATCCTGGTGTAAACTGGGACGAGCTGATGGCTCGTACCGCCAATGTGGTTTCTGGTGCTTCCACTGGAGGTGGTACTACTCCTCCTCCTTCCGACACCACCCCTCCTTCTATGAGCGCAGGCAGTCCAAGTGGAGCACAGGCTGCTGGTACTACCCAGGTAAACCTAACCCTTTCCACCAACGAAGCTGCGACTTGTAAGTACGGTACAGCAACAGGTCAAACTTATGCTAACAAGCCGAATACTTTTTCTACTACCGGTTCAACCAGCCATTCTACACAAGTAACTGGTTTAACCAATGGACAGTCGTACAACTATTATGTTCGTTGTCAGGACTCTGCTGGCAATGCCAATACCAGCGACTTAACTATTTCGTTTAGCGTTTCAAATCCTCCAGCCGACACAACTCCTCCGGTCATGGGAAATGGCACACCTTCTGGTGCATTAGCCGCTGGTACCACATCTACTAACATAACTTTAACAACCAACGAAGCTGCAACCTGTAAATATGGCACTGCTACTGGTCAAACTTATGCTAACAAGCCGAATACTTTCTCTACTACCGGTTCAACAAGCCATTCTACTCAAATTACAGGCTTAACTAATGGTTCAAGCTATACCTATAGAGTAAGATGTCAGGATACGGCAGGTAATGCTAATACTAGTGATTTGTTAATTAGTTTTAGCGTCTCTACACCAGCCGACACTACTCCTCCAACAATGAGCAACGGTACACCAACAGGAACTTTGACTGCAGGCACAGCTTCAACTAATTTAACTCTTTCCACCAACGAAGCTGCGACTTGTAAGTACGGTACAGCTACTAACCAAAGTTACGCTGCTAAACCAAATACCTTTACTACTACCGGAGGTACTAATCACAATACACCAATCTCTGGCTTAACCAATGGACAGTCGTACAACTATTATGTTCGTTGTCAGGACTCTGCTGGTAATCCGGCTACTACCGATTTAACCATTTCGTTCAGTGTAGCTCAGCCAGCAGGCGACACTACAGCCCCAACAGTCAGCCTTACTGCTCCAGCTGCTAGTGCCACTGTATCAGGTACTACCGTAGTAGTTAGTGCCACAGCATCAGATAACGTTGGCGTAGTAGGAGTACAATTCAAGCTTAATGGTACTAATCTTGGAGCTGAAGATACTTCTTCTCCATACAGTATTAACTGGAACAGTACTACCGCATCTAATGGACAACACTCTCTAACAGCTGTTGCGCGGGATGCAGCGGGAAACATTACCACAAGTGCTGCTCGTACAGTAACAGTGAACAACGTAGTTGCTCCAAGTACAGTAGCAACACCAACCATTAGTCCAAACGGCGGTTCTTTCAGTAGTGCTCAGACTGTAACTCTTGCATCAACAACTCCAGATGCTTTAATTTACTACACAACTAATGGTAGTGATCCAACCACAGCTTCAACTTTGTATTCAACACCTTTCCAAGTGACTATTTCAAGTACAGTTAAAGCGATCGCAATAAAATCTGGTATGACAAATAGTTCTGTCTCTTCAGCTACTTTCACTATTACTATCCCAACACCTCCGACAAGTGGTGGTGGTGGCGGTGGTGGCGGTGGTGGAGGTTCTAGTAATCCTAGACCGCCAAGCACCCCTACAACCCCATCAACCCCATCAACTCCGAGTTCTGTGATACTACCTCCTAACGCAATAGCTGGACAAACTATTAAGTTCCCAAACAACCCAACTGTTTATCTTGTTATGTCTACAGGACTTCATCCTTTCGATACTTTCTCATCACTCCAAGCTTATCAAGCACAAAGTGGCGCAGTGATTATTACTCGCATTGGAACCGCATCAACTTATACAGTAAGCTCAACTATGGCTAAAGATATTTTAGCTCAGCAAACTGGTGGTAATAATGAACCTACTCCAGCACAGCCTTCAGCTAATACTCCGACCAACAACACTGATTTTACTTGTGAAGGCAATCCTACTATTTATTACTACTCAGCTGGTCAAAAACGAGCTTATACTGAGTTAGCTGTTTTCCAAGCTTGGAATGGTAATGACTTTAGTAAAGTTACCAAGCATAGTGCTTCAGTTTGTACCTCGATTACAAACGGACCAATCGTGCGTTTACCAGACGGAACCATTATTAGAGTGCCGGGTGGTCCAGAAATCTATATGATTGCTGGTAACACCGCTCGACCATTCTCTTCCTTCTCTGCTTATCAAAGAGACAGTGCTGGTAAAACTACATACACTGTATCCATCCCTTATCTGCATACATACAGCAGAGGGGCTGATATAAACTAAAATTTAAAACTCCATCCTAAATCAATATCAGGATGGGGTTTTTGTTTAGTTCTTGACACGGTCTAACTTGTTTAGTAATCTGTAACGTCGCTCCATTAAGTGCGTCTAGACTATTAACATTAATTAAGGAAAGGCCATGAGCAACCAAAATAAGTACAATCGTAGTATTTCTGGAGGTTTTGCAAGTTTTGCAAATGGCTTTTGCCAGTGTTAATTTCGTCTGAAACAAAAACAACGAACCACTCGGCAAAAAGCCGAGTTAATTATTTGAGGAAACATTATGAACAAGACAACTAAAAATACGTTGGCGATATTTTTTCGTCATGCTTGGAGGTATAAATGGAGATTTAGCATAATTCTCCTTGGAATTTTCACCTGGGTCGCAATCGATGTTTATCGCCCGTTTGTTTTTAAACAAATGTTCGATGGGCTTGCAGAAGGACCTGCCGCCGCTTCAGTAGTATTTGAGGCTTTGATTGCAATCGCTATTCTTGGATCTGCAAACTTTGTTGTATGGCGAATAATTAGTTTTGCCAACAACCATTTCCAGACACGGGTCATGTCGGACTTGATGAACACTTGTTATCGATATGTGCAAAAGCATTCAGTCCATTTCTTTGACAACAGTTTCGTGGGAAGCATAGTTACGAAGGTGCGTCGCTTTGCTTCGTCATTCGAAACTCTAGCGGACAATCTCACGTTCAGCATCAGCGGGACAGTGTTAAAAATCATATCGATACTTGCGATATTAACTTTCACTCATCCGGTAATTGCTCTGTATCTATTTATCTGGATAGTGATTTACTTGGCGTTTGCTTACTTCTTCGCAATTCACAAGTATCCGTACGATGAAAAGAAAGTTGAACAAGATACGGCAACCACTGCTCACTTAGCCGATACAATTGCCAATCATCAAAACATCAAACTTTTTGCTAGTTACGAGAAAGAGGTTGAAAGGTTTGAGGAAAACACAGAGAGGCTATTTAAACTGAGAAAGAAAAGTTGGAACATCGGACAGATACAAGAATCTTTTCAAGTAGCCGCGATGTTGATTCTGGAACTGCTCGTTTTGTTTACAGCTTATCAGTACTGGCAAGCGGATAATCTATCTATCGGTGACTTTGCTTTTCTACAAGCTTATCTAATGTCTTTGTTTGACCAGCTCTGGAACATCGGTCGTTACATTCGAACTTCTTATGAGAGCATAGCTGATGCAAATGAAATGACTGAAATGCTTCAAACGCCACATGATATCGTGGATGTGCCAAATGCAAAGGCTTTGAAGGTTAAGAATGGCGAAATTGAATTCAAGAAAGTTGGCTTTGCTTATCATTCTGGAAACTTGGTTTTAGATAATTTTAATCTAACTATCAAGCCTGGTGAGAGAGTTGCTCTCGTGGGTGAATCTGGTGGTGGTAAATCTACCATCGTGAAAGCATTACTGCGCGTGATTGATTTAACATCTGGACAAATTCTGATCGACGGACAAGATATTTCAAAAGTTACTCAAGATAGTTTGCGTGAGCAGATATCTTTGGTTCCGCAGGATCCAATTCTGTTTCATAGATCATTATTGGAAAACATCCGGTATGGAAAACCAGAAGCTACCGAGGAAGAAGTAGTTGCTGCGGCTAAAGCTGCTCACTGTCATGAATTTATAACCAGCTTGGAAAAAGGTTATGAAACATTGGTTGGTGAGCGAGGCGTAAAATTGTCTGGTGGTGAGCGTCAGAGAGTCGCAATCGCGCGAGCAATTTTGCGCAATAGCCCTATTCTGATTCTCGACGAAGCGACTTCAAGTTTAGACTCCGAATCCGAAAGTTATATCCAAGAAGCTTTGCAAACCTTGATGAAAGATAAGACAACCATTGTTGTTGCTCATAGACTTTCAACAATCAAGGCAATGGATAGGATTGTGGTAATAAGCAGCGGTAAAATCATCGAGGAAGGTAAACACGAAGAGTTGTTAAAGGCACAGCAAGGACAGTACCAAAAACTTTGGGACATCCAAGTTGGTGGCTTTAATGCCAAAGCTAAGTCATAATTAAAAGCCTGTCTAGCGCAGGCTTTTTCTTTTGTCCTCATTTTAGCTATACTTTAACTCCATGTTAAACGAACGAAATTTTACAATCGTAGATATCGAAACGACTGGCGGCAGCCCGTTTTTTAGTCGCATTATAGAAGTAGGTTTGCTTCGAATTGAGCATGGTGAAGTGGTAGAAGAATTTCAGACTTTAGTAAATCCTGGCCAAGAGATTCCTGAGTTCATTACAAAAATGACAGGCATTCAGGATAAAGATGTAGCGATAGCGCCAACTTTTGCAGAAATAGCAGACGATTTAATATCAAAATTTGAAGATGCAGTCTTTGTGGCCCATAACGCCAACTTCGATTACGGATTTATCAAAGAAGAATTTAGACGTTTGAACTACGGTTTCGTCACAGATAGGCTTTGTACAGTCAGACTTTCCCGGGCTCTATATAAAGAGCACAAAAGGCATAATCTTTCTGAACTAATCGAGCGGTTTCAATTTAAAATTGCGAATCGTCATCGCGCGTTTGATGATGCCAAGGTACTATGGGATTTTTTACAACTAATCCATAAGCAATTCGAGCCAGCAGTCGTTGAAAAAGCTATGAAGCAAGTACTAACGAAGCATCGAAATCCATCCAAAATTAAAGTTCTTCCAAGTTCGGAATTAATTTACGAAGACGATGGTACACTTAACTCATAAAGAATTTGCTCAGGCCAAAAAGCATTTGCAGTCGGTTGATTCAAAGCTTGCAACCATAATCGACAGGTATGAACTGAAGCCTCAGCGTCGGTTGCCGCGTACTCACTTTGAAGCCCTTGTTGAAGCAATTGTTTCCCAGCAACTTTCAGTGAAAGCCGCTGACACAATCTTCGCTCGGTTCGTTTCGTTATTTCCCAACCAGAAATTCCCCACTCCAGAAACAGTTTTTAAACTACCTTTACCTAAGTTTCGCAAAGTGGGAATCTCAGGACAGAAAGCAAATTACATCAAAGATTTATCTGGCAAAATAGTTAGCGGCGAGTTGAAACTTAACTCCCTTCATCGCCTAGAAAACGAGGAAGTTATTTCCGAATTAGTGAAAGTTAAAGGCATCGGCCGCTGGACAGCGGAAATGTTTCTGATGTTTACTCTTCGTCGACCAGATGTATTTAGTAATGGCGATTTAGGGCTTAGGAACGCCATTCAAAAGCTCTATAAAATGAAAACTTCCCCGACAGAAAAACAGCTCGACCGCATATCTAAGCGGTGGTCGCCACACCGAACCACGGCCTCCAGATATCTCTGGAAAAGTTTGGAAAATTCCCCGAAAAACTCTTGACAAGGTCCAAGAAAACACTTAATATAGTAGAGGATTTATTAGTAATCCTATAAGGAGTTTTAAAAGCAAACAGACCTCAATTCCACTTAGATGTAACTGCGGTGATTATCTAGGGCCCGAACTATCGGGGAATCGAGCACTTCAAAGGCAACTTTGAGTGTTTTTTATACTCCCAATGAGCTCGCAAGAGTAAATTGAAATCACACTACTATCAGCTTCGTAAGAAGCATAGCGACGACGAGTCTATCTTCAATCAGATTTCGAGCGCTAGTATAGAAAGAGACCCAGTCCTTTGACAACTGCATAGTGATTGAAATGTTGTACAAAATGACAAATGCGTAAGCATTTGTCATCCCGGAAGCTACAAGTTCGAGCGCAAGCGAGAACACGGGCTATCCGGGACCTACAAGAAATTGTAGATTGTCGCCCATCAAACAAGAGAAATTTATTTCATTCAGTTTGTATGGGAATTGATTACGTCAAGTTTTTTGAGTTTACCCTAGTTAAATGCCGCTTCGCGGCACTTGCCTTTGGCAAGATTTAACAGGGTGAAATAATACTTCAACCCGCACTAAATCTTTTCAAGATTTAATCGGGTAAAACGTTTGATAGAACGTTTAAAAACAAATCTATCGCCAGTTCTCCTGAACCCGCACAAAATCTCCTTGGAGATTTAGGCGGGGAAGCACTATACACTTCGGTGTGTAATAGTGTGAGAACGAACTCTCGTGAAGTCCGCAAGGATGGAACGGTTTTAAATTAAGAGTTTGATCCTGGCTCAGGATGAACGCTGGCGGCGTGCCTAAGACATGCAAGTCGAGCGGGTTTAGACCCGCGGCAAACGGGTGAGTAATACCTAGGAACATGCCCTTAGTTGAGCATAACCTGCCGAAAGGCAGAGCAATTCTCAATGTGACCCGCCTAAATTTTTCTGTATAAACATAAATGAAAGTAATAATTCTGTTACATCAGTTTTATTAGTCTAATTTTTGAAATTTTGTATAGAAAAATTTGGGTGGGTTAAAGTCGCAAGACGCTAAGGAAGTGGCCTGGGCACCATCAGCTAGTTGGTAAGGTAAAAGCTTACCAAGGCTATGACGGTTAGGGGCCCCGAGAGGGGAAACCTCCACACTGGAACTGAGACACGGTCCAGACTCCTACGGGAGGCAGCAGTTTGGAATTTTGGACAATGGGCGAAAGCCTGATCCAGCGACGCCGCGTGGACGATGAAGGTCTTCGGATTGTAAAGTCCTTTTATTAGGGAAGAATATTTTGACGGTACCTAATGAATAAGAGGTTGCTAACTCTGTGCCAGCAGCAGCGGTAATACAGAGACCTCAAGCGTTATCCGGAATTATTGGGCGTAAAGCGTGCCGACAGGTGGTTTTGTTAGCCAGTGGTGAAATCTCCGAGCTCAACTCGGAATCTGTCCATTGGAACTGCAAAACTAGAGGGGCAAAGAGGAAGTTAGAACGAACGGTGTAGTAGTGAAATGCGTTGATATCGTTCGGAATACCAATAGCGAAGGCAGACTTCTGGGTGCCACCTGACACTGCTAGGACGAAAGCGTGGGGAGCGAATGGGATTAGATACCCCAGTAGTCCACGCTGTAAACGATGTACATTCGCTGCTAGGGAGTATCGACCCTTCTTAGTAGCTAAGCTAACGCGTTAAATGTACCGCCTGGGGAGTACGGTCGCAAGACTAAAACTCAAAGGAATTGACGGGGACCCGCACAAGCGGTGGAGCATGTGGTTTAATTCGACGATAAGCGAGGAACCTTACCAAGGCTTGACATGTAGCTGCATCTCTCAGAAATGAGAGCGCCTTCGAGGGTGCTACACAGGTGCTGCACGGTTGTCGTCAGCTCGTGCCGTGAGGTGTTCACTTAAGTGTGATAACGAGCGCAACCCCTATTACCAGTTACAAGTGTCTGGTGAAACTGCCGGCGTTTAAGCCGGAGGAAGGTGGGGATGACGTCAAATCAGCGTGGCTCTTACGCCTTGGGCGACACACGTGCTACAATGGGATGTTACAAAAGGACGCCAAGGAGCAATCCGGAGCAAATCCTCTAAACCATCCCCCAGTTCGGATTGAGGGCTGCAACTCGCCCTCATGAAGCCGGAATCGCTAGTAACCGTAGATCAGCCTCGCTACGGTGAATACGTTCTCGGGTTTTGTACACACCGCCCGTCAAGCCATGGAAGTGGGTAGCGGATGAAGCGTCCATTTAGTTGGGCTCCAATCCGAGACTCGTAACTGGGGCTAAGTCGTAACAAGGCATCGGTAGCGGAAGCTGTCGATGGATCACCTCCTTTCTAAGGAATAAATTACGTGCTTTATCGTTTTTCGAAACATGAAGTTCGTCATTCTGTGGTCGTCTCTTGTCATTCTGAGCGCAAGCGAAGAATCTCAAGAGCACTCAAAAGACTTCGTAGTCGGTTGCATTTCAGTCACTATATAGTTGTTAAACTGACAACACTAGCATTGTTGCCATCCCGGACTTGCTGTGTCCACCATAGCTTTAGCGAAGGTGGAATCCGGTATCTATTAACACCCACAAGGGTGTTTTTTGTTTGTGGGAAAAACTTGGCTTAGTCGTGCTATAATAAGATTAATTAAACTATTTTACTATGGACCCAAATCAATCAGGAAACCACCCAAATAATACGGCTTCGGCTCCTGAAAACTCTGGAGTTAATTCTCCTGAACAACAACCTAGTAGTTCTAATCAAAACCAAAGCAGTCCTGCAGCTGTTGGAGCTACTGCTCCAGGAGCAACCCCTGCTTCTACGGTAATGATGCCAAGCTTTAAAACATTGTTTAACACAGCTTGGGAAAATTACAAACTAAAGTTTAAGAATTTGATGATTCTTCAATTACTAATTCTTCTACCTATATTAACTGTGGGTGCTATTATTTTTGGATTAGTAGTTTCAGGAATTTTTGAAAATAACCAAGTAGTAATGATTGTTGCTATAGCATTAGGTGCTTGTGTAGTTATTGGTTTAATCTATCTCGCTATTTGGCTTCAGGCGGCAATGATTCACTTGCTTGTTTCTAATACTCCACTGACTTGGAGAGAATCCCTAACTCAAGTTAAGCCAAGGTTATTGAGTTTCTTTGGAGCATCTCTACTGAGCGGTTTAATTATTATGCTTGGTTTTATAGCATTGGTAATTCCTGGATTGATCTTGATGGTGCTCTTTGCTTTCTCTTCTTACATCGCCGTTGCAGAAGGCACAGGTGCTGTTGAATCAATTAAGAAGAGCCGTGAATACGCGCGCAATTATTTCTGGCCACTCGCCGGAAGATTTATATTGTTTGGACTGGTTTACTTTGCATTCTTTACCGTAATCGGAATAATCGATGGAATGTTTGATAGTACAATCCTCGGCAACATTGCTAGTTTCTTTATCGCCCCATTTGTATCGGCATATCTCATTGCTGTGTATCTGGCCATAAAGGAAATCAAAGGCACGGTTACTGTTTCATAAAAGCTATTTCAAAACACCTCTTCGGAGGTGTTTTTTGCTTTTGTTTTTTGGAGGCGATTGGATTACGCCAGAAAAAATATTTTTGGTTTTATTTAGTAGCTCTTGATTCAACTTTGATAAAAACTTAATCAGGACTTGGGATTAGTTGTTTATGATGAACTTAGCTAAAAGCTATAAAACAATTAGGAGGTTTAAAATGAAAAAAGTGGTTGCGTCGGGACTGATGATATTATTAGTCGTGGTTCTTGGATATGGTCAGAACTATATCAAGCCGGTTGCGGCGATGCCAGATTACAATGGCACGTACGAGGGCCGTCCGAATACGGGGAGCGCTAGGTTTACAACTTTGTATCGTGACAACCAAGACAACGGTCGAACAAGTAGTTGTCGCGGAGAAGGTTGTGGTAGACATCCTGGAGTAGATATTGCTGTGAGTTCGGGAACGAGTGTGCGAACCCCTTTGTCAGGACAAGTTACAGCTTCGAGATGTGATTCTGGGTGGGGTGGTTTGGTTGTCATTCGTAGTCAGCATCCTGAGCGACCATGGGAAACAGTGCGGCAAGTGTTCGCTCACTTACGTTCACGAAGTTATGCTAATGGTGTTGCTGTGCGAGTTGGTGATTATGTTTCAGCTGGAACAACTATCGGGCAAAGCGGGGGACATCCCAAGTTAGATAGTTGCGCTGGAAATTCCACGGGTTCTCATTTGCATTATCAAATCGATAAAGATGATGCGAATCAAGGTCCATATTTCCCCTCCAGTGGTCAGTTGCATCACCGCGATGACAACTTTTTGGTGACAGCGCGAACATATAACCCAATCGTGCTTCTTCAAGGTGGCTACACGTGGGCATTCTCACAGAATAATAATAGAGAGCTGTGGGATTTGTTTAACTGGCAATCGTGGGGAGTTTCGGGTGATGCTTTGTGGATGGACGGCGGTCATGATCCACATATTCGCAGAGGTGGGCTAACTCACTGTGCGGTGAGGTGGATGTGTAGTAGTTCTTTTGCTGTCGAAGCGGATACTTACAAATCGGTTTACCTGGATTTGTATAATGGGTGTTCGGCTTACAATGCCAAACTCTACTTCACCACTAGTGCAGAACCATACTGGAGTGAGTCAAAAACTATCCCATATTTCCCACCAGCGATTGGACAGTTCCGCGGGACGATATATGCAGGATGGCATCCGAAATGGACTGGAATCATTACGGGTTTAAGAGTTGACCCGTCTGAGTCGTGTAGTCCATGGAACTTTGATCCAACTTACTTTGGTGAAATCGCAATTCGGCGATAGTGTGTTTGGGGTGCCTTGCTTTGTGAGACACCCTTGACAATTACGATAAAATCACGTAGTATTTACAGGTTGTCTGAGCTCTATTAGGACAACCCGAGCAATCGGAAAAAATTCAAAGGATGGATAAATTAGAAAAGATGAAAAAGTTTTTTGTTAGTTTTGCTTTAGCAGTACTTGTTGCCGCGACTTTCGTTTTCTCTGCCTCGGCGCAGACTCAAATTATCACCGATGATGACATTGCCAGAGCAACTTCAGGATCGCCCGTAACCGATAACTGGATGCTATTCACTCGGGATACAGGGGATGGACAGTTTATTCTCGGCCCGGCTACTCCGCCGTCTGGTACAGGAAGTTTACAGCTCTCGACTACAACATCGAACGACAAGGTTTGGCTCTTTAACTACGATCACATCAGCACTTCACTTTCTTCGATCGATGCGCTGGGTTACTCAACCTATCGGACTTTCGGTAACGGGTACCAAGTGGCTTCCATTAACATCGAGGTTGACGTTAACGGTCCAGATGCCGGCGGTTACGCAGTCTTGGTTTTTGAGCCGGTTTATAATACATCCCAGGGGACAGTGCAAGACGGCGTTTGGCAGACTTGGGATGCTTTCAACTCCGGCCAAGCAATATGGTGGTCATCGCGTGCCATACCAGGGGTCTGTGCCTTTGACTGCTTTGTCACATGGAACTCGATTATAGCTGCTAACCCCGGAGCAATCATAATCGGCGGCTTCGGTGTTAATCAGGGCGGCGGTAACCCAGCATTGCTCTCCGCGGTCGATAACCTTGTTATCGGCAAGAGTGGTTCTACCTCAACCTATAATTTTGAGCGGGATACTCCGCCGGTTTATACAATGCCTACCAACAAAGAGGAGTGTAAGAATGGGGGGTGGCGCAATTTTAATCCCCCGACCGGTCCATTTCCGAATCAAGGCCTTTGCGTCGCTTCGACTGTTAGGGCAAACTAACATCAACCACTTTCGTTTCTTGCGCCTGCAATTATGTAGGCGCTTTTTCTATGCTATAATTAATTCAACTAAAGCACTCTTATGTTAATGAAGCCTGTGGTACAACCAGAGCATCGTTGGTTTATATGGACAATTGTTTTTCTGATAGTCTCAGGAGTTTCTCTGGTAAGCTACATTATGATTACAGAAATTGATTATGATACCCAAATGCTTCAGTCGACTTCCGTAGTCTATCCTACAAAGTAAAAAAACAATCCAAACGTGGGTCAACCCGCTTAAAACTTTTCGAGTTTAAGCGGGTTGATTTTTTTTACAAATTATGATATACTGTATTTAGATAAGTACAGAAGTTCAACCAAAATTAGTTGAACAACTGAAACAAAAACCAAAATACAAATGAATAATTTTTCGAACCTTTTGCCAACTTCTGGAATTATTATTCCGTTGGAGTTTCCTACTTTTAAAAAGTGGCTTACTCAGGCACATGACCATATCATTCCGCATGAGCGGAACAATTATCACCCGCATGTATTAAGCCATCGGGTTTTGGCTTTGTTATCCATTCTTGCTGTGACTATCAAGATAGCGGGCGTATCTATGGTGGCGTTTAGTCCTGCGACAACAGCAGTGGCGGCACCTATTACTTCTGAAACTGTAGTGAGTTTGGCAAACCAAGCGCGCGTTCAAAATGGGATTGCTGAATTGAAGACAAGTGGTCTTTTAGCTAAGGCTGCTCAGAACAAAGCAAATGATATGTTGGCTCGACAGTATTTTGCGCATAATACTCCTGATGGTGAAACTCCATGGAGCTTCATCAAAGCAGTCGGGTATAGTTATACTACTGCAGGAGAAAATTTGGCCATTGATTTCACCCAAGCTGAAAACATGCAGGCAGCATGGATGAACAGCCCAGGTCACCGGGCAAATATTTTAAATAGTAACTTTACGGAAATAGGAATTGGAATCGCAAAAGGAACTTACGATAACCATCAAACAACCATTGTTGTTCAAATGTTCGGCAACCCATTGAATGCTCCAGTAACATTACAAGAACAACCAACACAAGTTGCACCTGCTCCCGCTCCAAGTCCGGCACCAACATCTGCGCAACCTGCAGTACCAGCAACACTTCCAGTACCATCAGAACAACCTGCGCAAGAATCAGTCACTGTAACTGATTCAGGTTTAGAAGCTCAGCCAGCAATACAATTACAAAATCCACGAGGCGGACCGGTTCAAATCATCGATACTAAAACTACTTTACAAGGCAACGATCTGTATTTAGAAGTTTATGCAACAGATAATACTGTTAAGTTGACGGCATTTTACGGATCTCGTTCTGTGATTCTTGACCCGATTGGTGAAGGGTTATGGAAAGGAACTATCCCACTGTCACTATTAGGAGAAAATGACAATTTAAATGTGTTAGCTCAAGACATTAATGGTCAACTACACCAGCAACCTGTTGTTCAGTTTAGTGATAACTTATCTAGCCAAATGCAAGGTGAAGTAGAAAGTGCTCAAGTTACAATTTTTGGAGCGAGCTTCAATCCAAAAATTTGGGAAGAGAAAATTTTCTTAATCATTCTAGCTAGCTTGCTCGCTGTACTAATTGTTGCAATCGCAGTTAAGCGCCACATTCAGCATATTAGTTTGGTGGCCAATACTTCTTTCGTAGCGATGTTAGTAGCAATGATGTTAGTACTCTAAACATAGATTCATACTTTAATCCCTTCGGGTATAAGGAGGTGATCTACATCTTATAAAACCTTCCGCAAGAGCGGAAGGTTTTAAATTAGTGAGTGGCGGGTCCTGTCGCCGCCTACCTCCAACCGTCCTCCTCCGTGCGGGCGGTTGGAGGGCCTCCAGGCGGCACCACCCGCCAGATAATCATATAAAATTCAATCTAAGTGCTTAACAAGTTATTAGTATTATTAGGGAGAAGTTAGGAATTTAATTATTCTAATTCCACTTTTTAAGAAAGGCGGAGGTTGTTTGTAAGTGGAACCCATTCGCCCAGCTCCGACGTAAGGAGGAGCGTAGCGATTGGGTGGATACGGCAAATTACCTCCGCCTTTCAATTTAACTAAAACCCCGCCGTAAGACGGGGTTAATATTTCTAGTGGTGGGCGTGCCTGGAGTCGAACCGGGGACCTCGTCATTACCCGCCTCGACTCGCAGTCCCTTGTCGACGCGAGGTGGGTCAGCTTGCCCTGTCACTTCCTGTATGAGTTCTAATTTAAGTGTTAACTAATTCAGCTTTCTGGGCGTAACTGGTGGGCGTGCCTGGAATCGAACCGGGGACCTCGTCATTATCAGCTTGCCCTGTCACTTCCTGTATGAGTTCTAATTTAAGTGTTAACTAATTCAGCTTTCTGGGCGTAACTGGTGGGCGTGCCTGGAATCGAACCGGGGACCTCGTCATTATCAGTGACGCGCTCTAACCATCTGAGCTACACGCCCAGAAAGCAAATTTAGCTAACTCTATTATTAATATTACATTAGAAGTGACAGGGTGAACGCTCTAACCATCTGAGCTACACGCCCATACTACGCTTTGACTAAGTCAAAGCTTCGGAGGGTGAAACTGCTTGTTTAACTTATACCTTGCCCTTCATAGCTCGATAATAATCGAGCGGAGAAGGGAGCTACACGCCCGCGTTTGTTTGCGGGAAGATTTAGAAAATACTTGAATAGTTTAGCAGGAAATCCTGAAGGAATCAATACTAGTTATTCGGGAATTTGCATCCCAGAATTACCGAAATCAAGGAAGCCAAACATCCAGAGGAAGGCTAGCACTATTAATAGCAATCCAATTAAGCGCCACCAAGAATAGGTTCCAGCAAAAGGGTATGGTAGCCAATTGTCAGCGAAATCTACTTTGCCGACTTGGTTGGTAATCCAAACGGTGTACTTCATCATCAGTACCCCGACGACAATCATGATTGGTCCTATAAGAAATCTCATGGAGATATTATAGCAAAAAAACAATCTGATGCCTTAATTCTAAATAAAATGATTATTCGCAAATGACTTGTCAAATCCATGTTTTAAGTACTTTTCAAAAAGAATGGCTTTCAATTTGCTTCTGAAAGGTCGATATCAAATGAGCTAGTAAGGATTTTATATATGCCTGCACTACGTAACTTTAGCGAAGCAGTGATGAATCTCCGCTTCGCTAACCGCGAAGTAGACTCGGTCACCTCCCGCTACTCTCCTCCCCTTCGACAAGCTCAGGGTCGTCGAGTAACGCTGCGGCGACCCCCGCCGCTAAGCAAAGGTCTCCCAGACCTTTGCTTTCCTGCCTAAGCAGGAACGCTCTTTTTCGAGTCCTTTATAAGTTAATCAATATAAAATCCCGAACAAGTCGGGATTTTATATTGGTGGACCTCAGCGGACTCGAACCGCTCACCTCCTCGGTGCAAACGAGGCGCTCTACCAGATGAGCTAGAGGCCCGCGTCGTAGTTTTTTTGCGGGCTCAGATATCTAACCTACGCATTGTAGCAAAACTAATTAATTTTGACAATAACCTCTTATTTATAGTATTCTTAAGGCAATAAAAGAGCGAATTTGAAACAAATAAATTCAATTAAAAAACAATTAAATCCTCCTCATGTGGTTTGGTAAAGAGAAATCAATATTAGGTATAGATATCGGTACTCAGGCCATCAAAATGGTGCAGCTTCGTTCCGAAGATTATCTGTTAGAGACTTATGGCATAGTTGATTTGATTGAACCTATCACAAATCAAACCAAACCAGAGGTTATTTCTCAAACTATTGATTTGTTGCGCACTCTCACCGAAAAGGCACACGCTACTACAAAGAGATGTGCACTTAGTCTTCCTAATTCGGCAGTTTTTACATCAGTTATAGATATGCCTAAAATGACAGACGCCGAACTTGAGCAGTCAATGAAGTTTGAAGCAAAGAAATATGTTCCTCTGCCATTTGAAGAAGTGTCTTTATCATGGAGTTTAATATCAGAAGATCCTAACACAAATACTATGAAAGTATTGTTGATAGCTGTACCTAAACAAATTCGGGATACCTATATACATATTTTTGAAAAGGCCGGATTAGAATTAGAAGTTATCGAAATAGAAGCTTTAGCCTTAATCCGAACATTAGTACAAGACAAATCCAAGAATGATGTTATAATAGATATAGGAGCAAAAGTCACTGGGATTAACTTTGTCAAACAGGGACTATTGCAGTTAACACGCAACCTAAATTTGGGTGGCGATACAATCACAGAAAAAATCGCTCAAACTTTAAACCTTGCACCAGCAAGAGCTGAGCAGTTCAAAAGAGATTTTGGTTTGAACTCCACCGAGTTCTTACCCGAAGCTGTGAAGCCAGTGTTAACAACCATCCGTTCTGAAATCAAACAAGTATTAGATATATATAAAAGTCACCAAGTTCAAATTGACCGCATCGTATTAGTAGGTGGAGGAGCGCAAATGCCTGGTTTGCAAGAATACTTTGCAGAGCTTGCTCCAGAAGTGATTTACGGCAATAGTATTTCTAAATTAAGCTATCCAAAAGAAGTTGAGCCGGTCCTTAAGCGATTTTCGATGCAATTACCAGTAGCAGTAGGACTTGCTTTAAGACAAACAGAATAAAAACAAAATGGCAGACATTAATTTATTAGAACAACGAACAGCATTTGGTCAGGTAAAAGAACGTGGCAAGCGATGGTTACTTCGCCTTGTTACTTTGGTTTTTGTGTTGACTTTAGCTTTATACGGTTACTTGTTCTATTCAGAATGGAACTCAGAAAAGCAAATTGCTGAAAATCAATCTGTAATCGCAAAAGCTCAATCTGAATTAGAAAATAATCAACAGCGCGGTGAGTTAATTACCAGACAAGCTCAAGTTAAAAACGCAAATCAGTTGTTGAACGATCATTTGTTTTGGTCGGGTTTATTACCTGAATTAGCAAGAGTGACTTTAACTCAGGCCCAATACTCAAGCGTTGAAACAAGTACAACAGGCGATGTATTTTTGACAGTCACTGTGCCGACTTACGCAGAAGCAGAAAAGTTTTTACAAGTATTTGATTTACCTGAATATAATCAGCAGTTTTCTAATGTAAGGATATTGGCTTTAGGACAGGTTGAAAAAGATAATGTATTGCAAACTACCATGCGTTTACAATTAACTTTGAACCAAGATTTATTAAAGAGACAAATACAGTAGTATGAATTTTTCTAATTTTTCATCAGCTTCAGGTAAAGAACAAATCCGCAATCCAATGTTGCAGGCAGTTTTAATGATAGTGATTGTTGTTTTGTTTGGATGGTTTGTTCTTTCTCCTAAGTATGCTTCAAATTCTGAAACCCGTGATCAGTTAAGTCAGGTTAAATCACAAAGAGCTAATCTGGAAGCAGACCAACAAGAATTAAATCGTTTGATTGCACAGCTTGAATCTTCGGATGAGGAAATAAAAATTTTAGACGAAGCTCTTCCGTTGAGTGGTAGACCAACCCGGATTGCAATTTTAATTGAAACTTTCGCCCGAAATTCAGCATTATTAGTAGAGCAGCTAAATATTACTGGATTGGAAGAGGCAATCGCTAGTGGTGATAAGGCCATGTTGGCAGATCCGTATAAACCAGGTCGTGAATTACGTACTATTGATGTTACGGTTGGAGTTACTGGAAACACAGAGCAGTTTAGAAACTTTTTACAATTGTTAGAGCAATCAGGTCGAATTATAGATGTAGAGTCCTTGTCAGTAACTAGTGAAGAAAATGCCACTAACTTTACTGTTAGATTAAAGACATATGCTTTCGAGGCATTATCCGAATAATATGAAAAAAATTATTTACATCATCATTTTAGTTATCGGTCTGGGTGGGGCAATTGTGCTTGGATATGTTGCTTTTTTTGGTGGTCAATCAGCTACTATCGATACTTCAACTGGTGGTGCCCAAACTTACAATATACTACCAGAAGGCAAGACTTTAGATTTTTCAACTGTTAAGAATTTTAACAAAGATGGCAGGATATTTAATTTTCCCCAAGTAAATTCTGCCGAAATCGGACAATCGTTAACAAATCTTATTGAATAACTCCCATGGCTACCCCAACTCCGGCTAAGCCTCAAGCGGTGACTGGGACTTTTGAAGAGTTCTTAGTCAATCACGGTTTTTTAAATAAGAATCAACTTGAGAAGTTAGCTTCAGCGAAGAATGCAAAGTTTGGCTCAGCAGATACTGAACTGGATGCGGCTCAATTGGAGCAATTGCTAATCGCTCAAAAAATTATCGAAGATGTAGATGTCGCTAAGGCTCGAGCGGCTTTTTTAAACTTACCTTTTGTTGATTTGGAAAATGTAAAAATTCCAGATAACGTAATTGATTTGGTACCAATGGAATCCCGTCAGTTTTATAAAATGATTCCATATGAGCTAAAAAATAATGAGCTAAAAATCGCTTTAGTTGACCCAAGTAATATTCAGGCTCTCGAGGCGCTAGAATTTTTAGGACAAAAAAACAATTATGTTGTTCGTATTTATGTTGCTGCCCCTAGCGTGATAAATGATTATTTGACTGGCAAAAAACGAAGTATCGGGAGTGTTGTTAAAGAAGCTTTGGAAGACTTGGCCACAACAGAAGCCGCAGACGTGGCTAATAAAGAGAAAAAACTTCCTCAGAAAGAAGCTCAGTTGCCTGTTGAAGATGCGCCGGTTATTAAAATCGTAGATGTGATGTTGGCGAATGCAATCGAAGGGAAAGCATCAGATATTCACATTGAGCCATCAGAAAATGATGTTCGCGTTCGGTACCGTATTGATGGAATTTTGCATACTAGTTTACGCTTACCAAGGAATGTTTTGGAAGCTGTGGTTTCTCGAATCAAAATTTTATCGAACTTAAAAATTGACGAACACCGACTGCCTCAAGATGGTCGCTTTCATGTAGATTTAGGAAAGCGTTCAGTTGATTTGCGTGTTTCAATATTACCTTTGATGCATGGCGAGAAGATTGTTATGCGTATTTTGGATAAAACTTCAAAAGTACCAACTTTGGAAGAATTAGGTATTCGTGGAATAGGTCTGAAATGGGTTATGGAAAATATTCAAAAAACTCACGGCGTATTTTTAATTACAGGTCCGACAGGAAGTGGTAAGTCTACGACTTTGTATTCAATTTTAACGATCCGAAACACTCCTGAAGTAAATATTGTCACTTTGGAAGATCCTGTTGAATATTTTATTGAAGGGATTAATCAAAGTCAGATTAAACCAGAAATTGGATTAACCTTTGCTTCTGGTTTAAGAAGTATTCTTCGTCAAGACCCTAACATTGTCATGGTTGGTGAGATTCGTGACGAAGAAACTGCAGAACTAGCTGTACATGCTGCTCTGACTGGTCACTTAGTATTTTCGACTCTTCACACTAATAACTCTGTTGGTTCAATTCCACGATTGATGAATATGGGAATTGAACAATTTTTGCTTTCAGCATCAGTGAATTTGATTATGGCGCAAAGATTAATCCGAAAGCTTTGTAATGATTGTAAAAAAGAAGTGAAGCCGAGCTCTATTGTAGCTAAAGAGTTAGATGAAGCATTAAGTACGGCACCAAAAGAATATTTAGATGGCATCGATGTTAAAAATTATAAAACATACGAAGCTGTGGGCTGTGAAAAATGTGGCAATGTTGGATACAAGGGTCGAATGGGAATATACGAGGTATTACCGATGCTTGATGAACTCCAAGAATTATTATTTAATAAACAGCCAGCTTATAAAATTTATGAAGCTGCCGCAAAGTTTGGCATGATTACTATGAAGCAAGATGGTTTAATTAAAGTAGTCCGTGGTGAAACCACAATCGAAGAAATTGCACGTGTGACAACAGAATAGGAGTTCACTAATTATGAATCAAACGAATGTAATAATAATCACACTAGTCTAGTTTTGCAAAAACTAGCAAATTAGTAAGATTCGTAATTGGTAAGATAATATGGATCATATTTCAAAAAAACAATATTCACTCAGACAGCATCCTCACTATAAATTATTAGGTTTGTCCGTTGCGATTGTAGATGCCGATACTCAAAATCGAAGCTTCTATCAGCAGAAGTTAGAACAGGCTAGTTTGTTAGTTCGTTCATATGCTGATTTTTCAGAAATGACAGCAAGTACGGACAAGGAGATTCACGCTGTAATATTTAGTCCAAAAATTGATAGGCTAAATAATGATATTGTGATTTTAGGTAGATTTATTGCCGAAAACCCACATTTACCAGTGATTACAATCTCTCAGACCATGCAAGAATTGCAATTAGATGCTATTATGAAGCTAGGAACGCGGTTGCATATCAATCGTGATTTATCTCATCCAAGGGATTTATTAATAGCCTTGGAACAAGTAATCTAATCATTACTAATTACGAATCTAACGAATGTACGAATTATGCTAACCCGTACAGCGAGTTATCGATAATCGTAAATTTAATTAGTAGTTAGTACCAGAAATAAAAATTAAAATTTTAGACAAATGTACAAAGCAAGTGAATTAGAGCTTAACAAGTTATTAGCAGTAACTCTTGAGCGGAATGCATCTGACCTTCATTTACAGGTAGGTGAACCACCTATTTTGCGTATCGATAGCTCTTTATTTAGACTTGAGGATTATCAAATATTTAGCGCAGATGCAATTATGGATCTTGCGAAGGTTATGTTGACCGAAAACCAGTTTGCATTATTAGATAAACAAATGCACGTGGATTTTTCTTATGCGTATAAAGATAATGCTCGTTTTCGTGTAAATATTTATAAGGCCCAGGGTGTCCTTAATGCAGCCTTTCGATTGATACCTACTCACATTAAGACTTTGCAAGAGTTAAATTTACCCCCGATTCTAAAACAGTTCACTGAAAATAAACAGGGGTTGGTTTTGGTTGTAGGACCTACAGGCCATGGTAAGTCTACTGCGCTTGCTGCAATGATTGATGAGATAAATAATACCCGCGCTGAACACATTCTAACGATTGAAGATCCTGTTGAATTTTTGTTTACTCACAAGCAGTCGTTTATTTCACAGCGTGAAGTCGGACAAGATACTCCAACTTTCGCCGACGCTTTAAAAGCTGCCCTTCGTGAAGATATTAACGTTGTATTGGTGGGTGAGATGCGCGATTTGGAATCTATTTCGGCAACACTGACATTAGCAGAAACAGGTCACTTGATTTTTGCAACTATGCACACAAATGATGCGGCGCAGAGCGTAGATCGTATTGTAGACGTATTTCCAGGAGATCAACAAGGCCAAATCCGAGCACAGCTCGCTAACACTCTACTTGGCGTAGCGAGTTTGCGTTTAATGCCTAAGGTTGGTGGCGGTCGAATTCCGGCTTCAGAAATCATGGTAGTTAATCATGCGATTCGAAATATGATTCGTGATAACAAGATTTATGAAATCAATAATGTCATTCATACCAGTATGGAAGAGGGTATGATTCCTTTGGATAAAGTACTTGCTCAGTTGGTTCAACAAGGGTTGGTAGAACGCGCCGTCGCAGAGAATTACGTGTTGGATAAAGATTACTTTATGTCGCTGTTGGGCTAATTGCTTATCAGTCTAGAATTTCTATTTAATTGGACTTATGAAATTTAATTATCAAGCGAGAGATCAAAAAGGTGAACTGAAAAAGGGATTTGTAGTTGCTGATACTAGCGCCAAGGCTGAACAACTGTTGACTAACAACGGCTTGATTATTATTAGCATGGCCGTAGAGAAAGAAAATATCCTTTCGAAGTTTGATACTCTTTTTCATAGGGTTAGCTATAAAGATTTAGTAATCTTTTCTCGACAACTAGCAACCTTGGTTGCCGCAAGGGTTCCAATTATTCAAGGCCTTCGTATTTTGCAGGCCCAAGTTTCTAGTAAGGGTCTTGTATCTGTTATTCAGAATTTGATTGCTGGGGTTGAGGGTGGACAGAGCCTGTCTTTAGCGATGTCTCGCCATCCAGAAGTTTTTGGAAATGTTTATATTAGTTTGGTGAAGAGCGGTGAAGCAGCTGGAACAGTATCCGACAGTTTAAACTATTTGGCTGACCAATTAGAAAAGGATTACGACCTTCGTTCTAAAGTTAAAGCAGCTGTTACATATCCAGGTTTCGTAATGTCGGCGTTGTTAGTTGTAGGGGTGTTAATGTTTAAATTTGTTTTACCAAGTTTGGTAGAGGTATTGAAGGAGCAGGAAGCAGAACTTCCAATTATTTCTAAATGGTTAATCGCGTTCACAGATTTCTTTGATGTTTATTGGTGGGTGGTATTACTGATTATGTTTGGGACTGCTTTGTTAGTGAGATGGTATGTAGTTTCTCCAGCTGGGCGATTGATGTGGGACGGGTTAAAAGTTAAATTGCCTGTACTTGGTCCAGTTTTGAAGAAAATTTATATGGCGCGTTTTGCTCGCAATCTTTCAACACTGGTAGCAGGTGGAATTCCGATTATCCAGGCAATCAGAATTGTGGCAGATGTAGTTAATAACGCGGTTTATCGTGAAATTTTGTTAATTACTGCCGAACAAGTTACTAATGGAAAATCGATCAGTGATTCATTGTCTAAGTTCGAAGAATTTCCACCTATGGTGACACAGATGGTAAGGGTTGGAGAACAAACTGCTGAGCTTGATACCATTCTTACAAAGCTTGCTGGTTTCTATGAGCGTGAAGTTGATGCACAAATCAGTACGTTGTCTAGTTTGCTTGAGCCAATCATCATGGTCATCTTGGGTTGTGCAGTAGGTTTGTTGGTAGCTGGTGTATTGTTACCAATTTACAATCTTGCCAGCTCGGTTGGCTAGAAAAAGTGTAATTTTTTATTGAAAATTATCCCCGGCAGACCGAGCCGAGAGACGGAGTCTAAATCACAGATCCCGGATCACCTGTGGCGTCCGGGAATACTTTGATAGCCTTTCAGGCTACCGGGGATGCTGAAACAACGACTGTTGATAAATAAACTTGACTTGTATATAAGTGTGGTATAATTAACTTAAGTAAATATTATAATAGATGATCGGCAGGAGGGGCTGTGACTTCTCATTTTAAGGAGAACGGGGGTGAATAATCAAGTGAAACAAAAAACTCAAAAAGGGTTTACGTTAATTGAACTTTTGGTGGTAATCGCCATCATTGGTTTGCTAGCTTCAGTAGTATTGGTAGCGTTAGGTAATGCACGATCTAAGAGTCGTGATGCTAAGCGTGTTGCAGATGTTAGACAAATTCAGGGTGCATTAGAGTTGTTCTTTAATGACTGTAATGGTTACCCTATGGCAACTACTACTGCTGCCGGTGGTACAGCTAGCGCAACTCCAGTTTACATTGGTGCAACTAACCAAAAGTTGTATACAAACACTCCTACTTGTGGTAACAATGCTGGTGGAGGTTCTGCAGGTGGAATAGCGGTTCAAGCAGGAGCTATGCCTGGTACTTTGATTGCCCAGTTACCTACAGCTCCAACTCCTGCTGATGGTACTTGTACAAATACAACTGACGCTCCTGGTTTAACTGTTAATACTAATAACCAGTATCGTTATGTTGCTACAGATGCTGCTGGCACTGCAACAGCAACCTCTCCTGCAGCAGGTTTCCGTATTGATTTCTGTATCGGTGGTGCAACAGGTGGTTTATCAGCTGGTGGCCAAAGAGCTACTCAAAATGGTATCCAACCAAACCCATAATTCTCACAGAATCTAAAAACTCCCTCCCGCGAGGGAGTTTTTTTATTACCTATGTCATTCCGGCATTGAGTCGGAATCCAATGAATGGCATCCTAAGCACAACAAGGTATCTCCGCTGTAGCAAACTGTCCCCGGCGAAGTCCGGGGTCCAAATCACAGACCCTGGATTGCCTATTGCGTCTGGGAATACTTAAGATGCTATTCCTAGTCCAATCAAAAATCCATATTTTCCGTTTTGAATGGTATAATTAGTTTATGAATATTTGGAAAATACTAAAGATTATTGGAATTAGCATCGCTGTAATTATCACTGTGGGGTTGTTATGGATGGCTGTAGTTAACGGACAGCGTAGTGCACAAGGTAGGCAAGTTGTAAAAGATGTAGAAACTGTAATTCAGGCTTTAGAATATTTTTATCAAGATCAAAACCGCTACCCTTCGTTAAATGAATTTGAAGATCAGAATGTAATGCGTCAATATCTTAGCAATTTTCCACCACAAGAATTTACTTCTGGGGTGTGTGACCAGAGCATCGATTACGTAAATACTTTTCGCTCTGATTATGAATTGCGATTTTGTTTACCTAAAGGTGTGAAAGGCTATCGCACTGGTTGGAATATGATCAAATCCCCTGTAAAATAATGGATCTATATTTTTTACTCACAGCCATTTTAGTATTTGTATTTGGTACTGCCATTGGCAGTTTTTTGAATGTTGCTGTGTGGAGATTACCACGAAAAGAGCAAATCACTCATGGTCGTTCTCATTGCCCAAATTGTGGCCATGAATTGCGCTCCAAAGATTTAATTCCTCTGGTAAGTTATGTTTTAGCCAAAGGTAAATGCACGTATTGCCAGAAACCAATTTCGCCACAATATTTCATTGTTGAATTTATAACAGGAACTTTGTTTTTTACTAGTTACTTACTGTATCTCCCACAAGATTTTTTACATTGGATTTTGTTACTTCAAGGTTGGTTTGTTCTTTCAGTTCTAGTAGTTGTATTTGTCATCGATTTAAAACATTATCTTATATTGGATAAAGTCATTTTCCCGATGACGATTTTACTTCTAATTTTTCAAGCCACGATAGGTTGGTATATATATAATGCAGTTTTGTCTGACTTAGTAATTTCAAGCTTCATTGGTGCAATTGCCGGTTTTGTACCTTTCTACCTACTTTGGAAATTATCGGGTGGTAAATGGATGGGGTTAGGCGATGCCAAGTTTGGTTTATTCATTGGAGCGGCTCTCGGGTGGCCAGCTATCTATTTAGCTTATATGCTTTCTTTCTTTGTTGGCACAGCAGTAGCTTTACCTTTATTACTTACTGGAAAAAAAGAGCTATCAGGCAAATTACCATTTGGAACTTTCTTGGCTATTGCCACAATCATTGTCTTGTGGGCAGGAGATTGGTTTATGCGCCTGTATTGGGAATGGCTCGGATTTGGTGTCTACTCGTGATATAATGAGTAAAAGGCCGAAAATGTATCGAAACCAAAATCAAAAAAATCTTGTAGAATCGAAACAGTCTGGATTTACGATTGTTGAGTTATTAGTTGTTTTTGTAATCTTAGTTTTGCTCATGAGTGCAGGATTGGTTAGTTGGAACCAGCAAAAACCTCGCCGATCGTTAAATATTGCTCAAAATGAATTAGTGACCAATATTCGTAAAGTGCAAAGCTATGCAATTTCCTCTCGGAATATTGGAGAGAATAATCCTGCTTCATACTATTCTTTATCACTATCCACCTCTAATGAAAGACAGTTTGGTTACTTAGTGAATGGTGTTGGTAGGGCAAATACATATGATTATTTTGTTGGTATAGAAAATATTTCCCTTCCAAATACAATAGAAATTACCAATATCAATTTGCATAATCCTGGAGATATTGTTCCCACAACTCTAGAATGCGTGCAGATTTTAGTTAGTGCTGTGTATGGCAAAATGTATTTCCATGTTCCTAATAATTGCGATAACAAAGATTGGGAAGAAGAAGCACAAGTTATTCTAATTAACCCTATTGCTCTTGCAAATTTGTCTACCGGTGATTTGGAGATCACTTTAGGTAACCAGGATGCAGGCCTATCAAAAATTATTCGTGTGAATGGATTAGGAGCTCGAGTTGATGCACTATAATTACAAGCAAAAGAGATCTCATGTCGAAATGAGGTCCTGCAAGAATTACCAATCAGGCCAAACTTTAATCGAAACCATGGTCGCTGCTTTGGTTCTGGTTATGGGAATTGCAGCTGCTGTGAGTTTGGGAATTTTTGGATTGAGTGTAACTTCCAATATTACTAAGCAGATAGTTGCCGTTGGTTTAGCTCGAGAGGGGATTGAAGCAGTTAAAAATATGCGTGATACTAATTGGCTTCGCACCCCAATTAGTAATACTTGTTATGACTTTTATTCTACAAGTAATGTCGCTAATTGTTATCCTGAATGGCTCACAGGAGGTGTCGGTGCAGGCTATGAGGAGGAAGGATATGATATAAGCCCTGATTCCGGACTTCAGCACTTTGAGTTGAGATATAACTTGAATTCTAATCAACCATGGGTCTTGCGTAATTCTCCACTGACAGGTAATCCTCGGTTTGGTTTAGATTACTCACCAAATAACCTACAATTTGGATTATATGCAGATAATATGGCACCTGTTTCTGTGAGTAATACAAACTCTAAAATTGGAAGAGCAATAACACTCAGTACGGTTGATGGTACTTTTGTTCCTTTTAACGATGCAGACATTGGTCCTAGGCTTAAAGTTACTGTAAATGTTTGGTGGTCAGATCGAAGATGTCCTGTTTCAGATACGATTCCATCAAGTGATCGCTGTAAAGTGACTTTAGAAACATACTTAACTAACTGGAAGAATTACTAATGAGGCAATTTCTGATTAGACAATTTAATAGACAACATGGTCGTTCCCAAGACGGTTTTACTCTAATGGAAATAATCGTAGCTACTGCCATTTTTGTAACGGTTGTGAGTAGTATTTTGGCTTTATTTAATTATGTATTAAAAATTAACCGCCAAGTTCAAGCCGTTCGTCAAGTGGCTCAGGGTACAAGAAATTTTACAGAGGTTTTGTCCAGAGAAATCCGTAATGGTCGAATTGATTATTCTCAACCTAATGGTACTCCATGTGCAGCGAGTAATTATGAAGTAGAAAAGAGTCAAAGTTTATCAATCGAAACATACACAGGAGAGGTTACTTGTTTATATTTAGATGAAGCTGGGATTATGTACTTAACTCGTAGTACTCCAGATGGAGCTTCTATTCCTCAAACCGTAAACCCTCCGAATTTCACAATCAATCCTGAGACTTTCCGATTTGTTGTTAGGCCTGATCAATCCCCGCTTGTAAATAATCAAGGCGTCCAGCCATTTGTTACTATTTTAGCTGAGTTTGAGGTTTTCAAAGGAATGCCAGATGAACAGATTATTCCTTATCAAACAACCATTTCATCAGATGTATATGATATTCCAAGTTTATAAAACCCAATCACAATCGAGTCACAGACAAGAAGGTGTTGCTTTGATGCTGTCGGTTTTATTATTAGCAGCAATTACTGCGATTGTATTTAGTTTTACTACAATCGTTTTCATCGAACTTCGTGCCACAGGCGATGTTATGAGAAGTGAACCTGCTTTTTATGCCACGCTTGGTGTTACAGAAGAGGCTTTGTTCCAATATAAACGGTATGTAAGCAGTGGTCAGCTTGATGTTCCAACCTGTTTTCCATCAAATCAAGCAATTTGTGAATTGGCAGGCGTAACTATCCAACTTCCTGGTACACAGCCAATTCAGGAAGATGATGTACCTCGATTACAAACAGTCCGTGCAGGTGAAGTTATTGAAATTCCTCTCTATCAGTTAGGCGATTGGACATTACAATATGGGCAGTTAGAGTTAGAGGCAATTCCAATTGGAAATTCTGGTTCACTCAATGCTGATTTGATAAAAATCAACCGTGATGGTACTGAACAAACTGTGATTTCAGATGTACTCAGAGAAGGTGATGGTGCTCTTACCCTGAATATCATTGATGGGGATGCTCAACATGAACTGCATTTAACCAACTCTACTAATGGAAACTTTTATACAAGTATAATTAGTTACGATACAGATAATTCAACAGAAAAAGGTTTGCCGTTTATTGCTCAGAGAGTTTTAAAAATCGTTGCTGATTATGCGGGCATCACAAGGACTTATAAAGTATTCATTCCTGTTCCATAAATAATAAATAACCGCCCTTGGACAAACTCGGGGCGGTTTTTTTAATCGACAATCTGTTCGTATTTTATCGCTGTCATCCCCGCGAAAGCGGGATCTATTATTGTTTTGGGATTTTGATAGCTTGACCAACTCGCAAACTAAATGGTGCTTCCAATTTGTTGATAGTCGCAAGCATCGTCCATTCAACGTTGTAATCGCGTGCTATGGTGAACAATGTATCACCACTCTTTACTTTGTATTCAGTGAATATTTCATTTGATTCTTTAGTATCCACTTCTCCTAAAACTTGGGGTTCTGAATTAGGTATAGAGTCTTGAGGATCAGTAAACTGCCAAACTGCGTTGACTAATAATCCGAAGGCTAAGAATGAAAATAAAATGCTACCGAATTTATAGAAGTTAAATTTATTTGTGTCTCTGCCGACACCCCATCTCAACCTCGGTGCTAATTTGATTTTGTATTTCTGTGAGTTCATATGTGATAGATATATTTTATCATATCTTTATTCATTCTTGATTAGGGGTTATCCACCGCTCCGCTGAAGCTTCGCAGTGCAGGCACTAATCTATCAATAGAATCTTTACTTTGTGCATGGGCAGGATTAGTCTAAGAATCTGTTTAGCCGCCCTTTTTTGGGATGCAATATACAGCTATAATATAAGAACTATGAATAAGTCTGAAGCCAAAAAGCGAATACTGCAGCTTCGAGAACAGATAGATGAATTACGTCATCAATATCATGTACTTGATGAACCGTCGGTAAGCGATGATGTTTTTGATTCGCTTACTAGGGAACTGAGGTCCTTAGAAGCCAATTATCCAGAGTTCTATGATCCAAATTCACCCACCTTACGGGTTGGTGGTAAACCTTTGGAAAAATTTGTGAAAGTTCCTCATCAAGTTCCGATGCTGTCTTTGAACGATGTGTTCAGCTTGGAGGAATTAGAGTCTTGGGAGACTAGAGTTAAAAAATTGTTACCTACTGGCACAGTCTTGTCATATTTTGCCGAGCTTAAACTCGATGGTTTATCGATTTCACTTATCTATGAGGATGGTGAACTGGTCAGAGCGGCAACTCGTGGTGATGGAAAAGTTGGGGAAGACGTTACTCAGAACGCTAAAACTATTGAAATGATTCCACTCAAACTTCGTGGAAAATTAATACCAAAATTTCTTGAGGTTCGTGGTGAAGCGGTTATGAGCAAAGCCGTTTTGGAATCTTTAAACAAAGAATTAGAAAAAAATAATAAACCTTTGTTGGCCAACACTCGAAATGCGGCTGCTGGTTCAATGCGACAGTTAGATCCGGCTTTGGCTGCTCAGCGTCAGTTGGACTTCTTTGCTTTCGACATTGCTCAAATAGATTTGGACTGGTCGGAAAAATTAAAATTTCACCACCAAGAACATCAGATGCTCCGTCAGTTTGGATTTAAAGTAGATACACATGAAGCGGTTTCAAAAAACCTTTCGGAGGTTGAAAAATTTATCAAAGATATTGAAACTAAGCGTTCCAAATTTGCATATGGCACTGATGGTGTAGTGGTTTCTGTTGATGATCTTTCACTTCATGAGCAACTCGGTGTAGTTGGGAAAGCTCCCAGGTACATGGCTGCGTATAAATACCCAGCAGAGAAAGCGACTACTAAGTTATTAGATATTAGAGTGAATGTGGGACGGACTGGTGTGCTCACTCCTTTTGCTGTTTTCGAGCCAACTTTAGTTGCTGGTTCAACTATATCTAAAGCAACACTACATAATATCGATCAGATTAAGCGTTTGGATATTAAGATTGGCGACACTATTGTGATTCAAAAGGCTGGAGATGTTATCCCAGAAGTCGTGGAAGTTTTGCCTAAATTACGCACAGGGAAAGAAAAATCGTTTGTGATGCCGAAGCGCTGCCCTGTTTGTGATGGTGTGGTTGAGCGGCGCGATGTTGGAGGAAAAGCATCCGCTGCTTATTACTGTACCAACGGTGCTTGTCCTGCAAAAAATCAACGAGCAATGGAACACTTTGTTAATGCCTTCGAAATTTATACCGTGGGTCCAAAAGTCATTATGCGATTTAAAGATGAAGGTTTGATTTCCGATCCGGCAGATCTATTTAGTTTAGAAGTCGGCGACATTAATACCCTGGAGCGATTCGGAGATAAGAGCGCTGAGAATATTATTGCTTCAATTCAGTCTCATAAAAAGGTTTCTTTAGCACGGTTTATTTATGCTTTGGGAATTAGTAATGTTGGCGAACAAACCAGCGAAGATTTAGCAGAGCATTTTCGAAGTTTAGATAAATTAAAGAATGCTTCCGTCGAAGAAATTAATAATATAGAGAACATCGGTCCGATAGTTTCGCAGAGCGTGTTTGATTGGTTTCGTCATTCCGAAAATATTAAGTTCGTTGAGAAGTTATTAGATAATGGTGTTCAGATTGTTAATCCTGCAAAAAAAGTAGCAGGTAAATTAACTGGTAAGACTTTTGTAGTAACAGGAACTTTGGAAACCATGTCTCGTGATGAGGCTAAGTCAAAAATAAAAGCCGCTGGCGGCAAAGTCACCGAAAGCGTTTCAGCAAAAACCGACTACGTTGTAGTCGGCGAAAACCCGGGCTCCAAGTTTGAGAAAGCAACGAGATTAGGTGTGAGGGTTTTGAACGAAACTGAGTTTTTAAATATAGTTAGTTAGCCTATGTCAAAATTAATAATTGTTTGTGGTTTACCAGCTTCAGGTAAAACCACTTTTGCAACAGAACTGTCAAGGCAGATTAATATCGTATGTCTTCATAAAGATTCTATAAAAGAGTCACTCTATATAAATACAGGAAGTACTACTTTGGATGATAGTCGCAGAGTTGGTTTGTTGTCTGTCAGGCTTCTTTTAGAACTCGCTGAAGGTATAATCGCTAATGACATTGATGTGATATTAGAAGCGCCCTTTAGTTACGCTGAGGATTATCATATATTTGATAAATGGATTAGTAAGTATGATGTGGTTGTTTATAATATAATTTGCTCGACTCCTACGAAGGAACTTAAGGATAGATTTAACTCAAGGCCAAGACACCATGCTCATCATGACCCAGAAAGAGTGTATTCCCCACAAGATGAATCTGTCTACGAAAAGTTGCCAGGAAAGAGTATAAAAATCACTACAAATCGGCCCGTAAAAACCCTAGTTAGAGAGGTTATAAAAGATTTATTAAATACCAAATAAATATGCTTTAAAAAAGGTAGTTTTTTCCCAAAAAAACCCTTGACAAGCGTCCATCTATATATTAGTATTGCTATAAGATTTCGTAAGAAAAAGAAACCTTTACCAATATGTTAAATCTGTTATCAACTCTTAACTTAAAGCGGTTTATGTAACTGGCACTTTTTTGCGCCGTTGCAGACCGCATTTGCGGTTTTTTTGTTGCTTTCTGACGACTCCAGATTTAACCAATTTCTTTGTCGCCGACTCCGTTGCTCGTTACGCCGTACGTTTCAGTACGGCTCACTCGCTACTCACCGGCTCCGCGAACTTGGCATAAATCTGAAGCCGTTCAATATCTTGTGTGCGAATTCGACTCAAATCTGAAAGCGCTCAACATCTCAATTGTTCTTTCCATAAAAATTTCTCGTCAGTTATTTACTGCTCTCAGGTATGCTGCCATTCCATCTATTCTTAGGGAACCAGGCCTGTCGTTACCGGTTTCAGAGCAGTAGCTATCTGGCTGGAAAAGTTTCCGCCAACTTTGTAAATCTTCAATGTGAAAATTGTTACAGAGTTTGCAAGCTCGATTCATCGAGTGAAACCCTGCCAAGTACTTTGAAAACTAAATAGTGGTATTTTGTTCTGAACTCAACCATCAGAACAATTATTGTAAGAAAAATTTAGTCAGATATTTTATCTGATTAAGTATCATCATTTTGTAAGTTTTGTAAGACTTACAAGAGTGTTAATGGTACAACGAATTGATGTTGTACCCGTTCTATTATATTAGAACAAACCAAAGAACAAACATTGACGTTTCAATTTTATCGAAACACTATCCAATAAATTTAAGCAGTTGTAATTATTTCGCTTGCAAGCGAACTATGGTAATTGCAAATTGCTTGTCAAATACTTTGTATAATCTTTTAGATTAAAACAGAGAAGGGTATACGGTGGATGCCTTGGTACTATGAGCCGATGAAGGACGCGGTAGCCGGCGATACGCTTCGGGGAGGTGGCAACAACCTTTGATCCGGAGATGTCCGAATGGGGAAACCCACATGTGTAAAGCACATGTGCCTTTATATCGTGGGATATATTGTGCGGGAACCATGCGAAGTGAAACATCTCAGTAGCATGAGGAAAATAAAGAAAGGTCTGCGTCAAGCAGACTGTCGATTCCGTTAGTAGTGGCGAGCGAACGCGGAGAAATATAGAAATTTATTCATTGCACACATATGCTTGTGAGCGGTGAATAAATTATCTATTAGCCCAAACCTATAGTGTGTTATTTTTCAAACCAGTTTACTGGAGAGATTAATTTAAAGCTTACTGGCGTTGCATTATAGGCGTTATAAGAATTGACGTTGCGGTACAGTAATACCGCAGAGGAATTTAAGTGTGCTATGTAGCAGAACATACCTGGAAAGGTAGACCAAAGAGGGTGATAGTCCCGTATAGTGAAACATCATACAGTTCCTGATCTTTTTCTTGAGTAAGTCCAGACACGAGAAATCTGGACTGAATTCGCGTAGACTAATACGTAAGGCTAAATACTCATAGTGACCGATAGTGAACCAGTACCGTGAGGGAAAGGTGAAAAGCACCCCGGAAGGGGAATGAAATAGTCCCTGAAACCGTATACTTACAAGGAGTCGAAGACCTAGTCGAATTTATTCGACAGGTTAACGGCGTGCCTATTGAAGAATGATCCAACGAGTTAGTTGTATGTGGCTTAACTAAGTGTTAACAAACACGAAGTTGTAGTGAAAGCGAGGATTAATAGTCCGCATAAAGTTATATTCAGTTTTCAGATTCGTCTGAACGCTGAATATATACTTTAAGGTCGCATGCGCTAGACCCGAAACCCGAGTGAGCTACCCATGGCCAGGATGAACGTTGTGTAAAAGCAACGGGAGGTCCGAACCCACTGATGTTGCAAAATCAGGGGATGAGCTGTGGGTCGAAGAGAAATTCTAATCGAACCGGGTGATAGCTGGTTCTCCTCGAAATAACTTTAGGGTTAGCGTCACGTGTTCCTTACAGAGGTAGAGCACTGAATCGGACTCCGGTGGGAAACCGTCGGATTCGAACCAAACTCCGAATTCTGATAAGTAAATAGCGTGGCAGTTAGACCATGGGCTCTAAGGTCCATTGGTCGAATGGAGAAGAATCCACACCGCCGTCTAAGGCCCCCAAATCCTAGCTATAGTGCAAAGGATGTGGGATTGCTCATACAACCAGGAGGTTGGCTTAGAAGCAGCCATCCTTTAAAGAAAGCGTAACAGCTCACTGGTCAAGCGATCCTGCGCCGACAATATATAGGGGCTAAGCTAGGTGCCGAAGACGCGGGTCCTTTGCCAAGATTTTGTGTGGTAAGTTTGCCCTCCTTCGCATAAAGCTATGGAGGGCGCCCTTCGCTATTAATATTTATAGCGATTGGCGTCCGAAAGTTTTATGTATATGGAGGCGGCTTGCCGCCCGAAGTCTTGGCGAAGGGCGGTAGAGGAGTGTTGTGTACAGGCTGAAGCGGGATCCGTAAGGACCCGTGGACAGTGCACAAGTAAGAATGTTGGAATAAGTAATATATATAGGGGTGAGAATCCCCTTCGCCGAAAATCCAAGGTTTCCTGGGCAACGATTGTCGTCCCAGGGTTAGTCGGGCCTAAGAGCCGGCCTCAAGAGGTCGGCCCGATGGAAAACAGGGTTGATATTCCCTGACCAATTATGCGTTATCCAAGACGGGACGCATCATGATAATCCAAGCGTGCTGTGAGTATGTACGTCGCTGTACCATTAGGGAGAAATTCTAGGCAAATCCGGAATTTCTAGATGGGTTTATAACCTCCGGGTTATAGACTTGTTGTAATCTCGAAGGTATGGAGAAAGTTCGCAAGAACAATTTGGGTGAATCAAGGTGCCAAGAAAAGCGTCGTGGTCACGCGTGTAATTGTCCGTACCGCAAACCGACACAGGTGGATGAGGAGAGAATCCTAAGGCGCCCGGATCAATGTTCGTTAAGGAACTCGGCAATACAGCAGGTGTACCTTCGGTATATACCTTGCCTGTTTGCATGCTGGGTCAATGGAAAGAAGTTTTTCTCATTAGTTTGCACGCTCAAGCGTATGGCTACGTCAGCATCAAATCGCTCCGCGATTTGGCAGTCTGTGCCATAAGGCTTTCGCTTAGCAAACTAATGAGAAAGAGAAAGTTTGGGAATACATAACCAATTGATTTTGGTGGAGGTATCGCCCAACGTATCAGAGTGTTCGCAAGTATCATGAAATACTGAAAAAGCTAATTCTGGTCGTGGCACCAACAGTTTTTATAAGCTGTTCTCCGGTTGTATTCCCAATCACATCGAACACACATCAGCTAAATAGCAGGCCTTAAAAGCCATCAAGAATGTCACAATTCTTGAATGTAGCGTGGATGGTGTTCCTTGTACCCGAGGTTAAAGAATCGTTATCAAAAATTCATCAAAGTCGTCAGGATGAGGCGACATTCATTTAAAAGATGAAACAATACTTTAACCAAGGGTTCAGATTGGCAGAATTGCTTTCGTAATTCTGCCATAGATGAGCACGAGACTTCATCTTTTATCTCTGTGCTCTCCGGAATGTGGGTAGTCATATCCTTCATGTAAACGAGTCAGCGCCAGCGTCTCTTTTTACTTATATGACTACTCACTTCTGTTCAATTTCCATTTTGTTAGAAGAAGCGTAGCTCTTGCCGAGCAACGTATCCTCCTCTAACAGTCAGAGACTGTGACCAACAATGAAAGCCTTCGGGCCGAAAGTTGTGTTCCAGTCTCTGACACCCTCTTCTATTATTTTAAGAATGCGGCTAGCCGCATCTGCGACAATAATAATAGTGTCCGTAGGACACATTATTCTTTAGCAAGCGAGCATCTGGCTTTGCCAGTGCGAGCGTGGAGCTGGACGCGAAGCGTATCAGCGACCAAATAATAGGAGCCATTGACCCAGCATGTCAAACAGGCCGCAGCGAAAGACTTCTCCCGACTGTTTATCAAAAACTTAGGTCCGTGCTAAAGCGCAAGCTGATGTATACGGGCTGATGCCTGGCCAGTGTCAGAAGGTCAAAGCTCTTGGGGCAACCTCGGAGCCCAAGCCCTGATGAACGCCGGCGGTAACTATAACCGTTGACTTTGCTACCGATTTGTGATTACATCACAAATTTTAAAAGTTTGGGCGGTTATAAAATTCGACTATATGCTGGAACAGCCATGTATCTATTACTACCCAATAGGTAATAATGTAATAGTGTGGCCAATCAGCAGGGAAGACTTGCGACTCTCTTTAACAGGAGTCTAAATGAATAAATTGTTGCAAGAATTTGTGCAGTTAAAGCATAAATATTTGCATTACTATATGCTTGGTTTTGTAGATGGTGAAGGAAGTTTTAGTGTCACTATCACTCGCCATAAGAGTGCAAAGTGGGGCTGGATTATTCATCCCACCTTCTTAGCATACCAGCATCCAAATCATAGAGAGGTACTGGAATTATTTCAGTATGTCTTTAAGACCGGAACAATTCGGCAAAAATCACCTACTAATATTGGATTGGTCTATAGAATAGATTCAATCCCTACCCTAAAGCAAAGAATCTTGCCATTCTTCAAAAAGTATAAACCACTTGTGAAGAGCAATGATTTTAAAAAATTCTGCCAGGTTGTTGATGCCTTAACAGCTAAACAACACAGAAATTTTTTAGGTTTTAAATCCATCATTGATACTGCCTTTTCAATGAATGATCAGGGTAAACAAAGGCAAAACACTAAGCTCATTATTTATCGAGAAATACTCGAAAAGCTTAATCAAAATAATATTAGAGGTTTGCAAGAACCCTCAGAGACTTTACGTCGAACTTTAGAACATTTAATTTCTAAAGAAGATAAAGTCCATACTTCTAAGCGATTAGAAGATTAATAGCCTATGGTAGCGAAATTCCTTGTCGTGTAAGTTACGACCCGCACGAATGGCATAACGAGTAGAAGACTGTCTTAACGAACACTCCGATGAACTTACAATGGCGGTAAAGATGCCGTCTACCCGCAGCAAGACGGAAAGACCCTATGAAGCTTTACTATAGCGTGCTATTGGGACAGTGTTTATATTGTTTAGTATAGGTGGGAGCCTTTGAAGCTCGATCGCTAGATCGAGTGGAGGCATCAGTGAAATACCACCCTGTGTGAATGTTGTTTCTAACCAAAGTTTAACCTGCTTTGGGACAGTGGCTCGTGGGTAGTTTAACTGGGGCGGTTGCCTCCTAAATGGTAACGGAGGCGTTTATTAAGGTAGGCTAGGCGCGGATGGAAATCGCGCTGGTAGTGCAAACGCATAAGCCTGCTTGACTGCAAGAGTGGCGACTCGCGCAGGTACGAAAGTAGAAGTTAGTGATCCGATGCGTTCGAGTGGAAGACGCAAAGCCCAACGGATAAAAGTTACTCTAGGGATAACAGGCTGATCTTCTCCAAGAGTCCACATCGACGAGAAGGTTTGGCACCTTAACAAATCGGGGTGCTATGAGAGTGATCTCATACCAATGGTCTTTCTTCCGTCTTATGGTAACGCAAGTTACCGTAGATAAATTAATGAAAGAATAATAAATTCGGCTTATAACGGTGAACCCTGACTTAGTACAGTTGGAAATTTTCGAAGTACTAAAAGGCAATACCGTGGGAAGTCCTCTTTGTTGAAATTCTAGTGCTGTACTCATTTGAGTGCTTGCTACTAGCGAAGCTTCAGCGAAGCAGTGACCCCGTAACGACTGATTCGAAAGATGAGACTTTGTTTGTTTCGAGCTGAAACAACAAGGTAATACGCCGACTCTTATCACAAAAAAGGTAGATCATGGCTTACTAGCCTAAAATCACCGATAAGAAGAAGATATAGTCTGCCCCAATAGAAATATTGGAATTATGTACGATGTCGGCTCATCACGTCCTGGGGGTGAAGAAGCTCCCAAGGGTTTGGCTGTTCGCCAATTAAAGTGGTACGCGAGCTGGGTTCAAAACGTCGTGAGACAGTTTGGTCCTTATCTGCTGTGGGTGTACGAAAATTGCGTGGGCGCGCCTCTAGTACGAGAGGACCGAGGTGCATGGACCTCTGGTGTACCCGTTGTTCCTTCAGGAGCATGGCGGGGTAGCTAGGTCCAGTTTAGATAAGCGCTGAAAGCATATAAGCGCGAAGCTGTCCGCAAGACTAGTTTTCGTTGATCCTTCGGGATCGAAAGGTTCGCAGGAGACTACTGCGTATTATAATCAATATTTTTTGAGAGGTGCTTGCACCAATCAAAGAATGGCGATTCTATAGGTTGCAGGTGTAAGTGCAGTAATGCATTGAGCCGAGCAATACTAATCAACCGAAAGTTCTAATCTATATTATTTTGTCATCCTGAGCGTAAGTGAAGGATCTCAAAATAGAGATTATACATCTTTGACAAGCAATTTGTGATTGTCATCAATAATGTTCATTGTTCACCCAGTTAAATGCCGCTTCGCGGCTCTTGCCTTCGGCAAGATTTAACGGGGTAAATTACAATAAGAGAGAATCTCAATACCACTATTCACCCTGTTAAACAGTCGCCTTGCGGCTCTTGCGTAGCAAGGTTTAACAGGGTAAAGTTTTCAAGGTCCCCTCCATAGCTTTTTTATCCTCCATAGCTTTAGCGTCGGAGGAAGCGACGGAGGGATCATGTCCTCGTGAAAGCGGGGATCTGTAAAAGCCTTCGGGCCGGTAGTTTCTTCTAGCGCAAGCTTTAAGGAATTGCCGGTCGGGTGGCCTTTACGACGCGGTCCTACCTGATCCCATCCCGAACTCAGAAGTAAAACGCGTTCGTGCCAATGATAGTCCAGCGCATGCTGGTGCAAAAGTAGGTAGCTGCCCTTTAATAAAAGAACTCGCTTAAAGCGAGTTCTTTTATTTAAATAAAGTACCCACTCTAATCTGGACCACGAAACTACAATTCATAACATCTTTTTTTATTGCATGCAAATTGGTATAATATCTGTAGCTTAAGATTCACTTAAGCATTTTTTATAACTATATGACACAGCAAATTGTGGTTCTAGCTGCCGGTAAAGGTACTCGCATGGGCGCCGATGTTCCTAAAGTCTTACTCCCGTTGCATGAGGAGCCGGTAATTGCTCACCTCCTAAATGAAATTAAAACGATTCCTCAAGACACAGCACCAATTATTGTGGTTGGCTTTCAGGAACAACTAGTGAAAGACACTTTAGGCTCAGAATATATTTATGTAACCCAATTTGATCAAAAGGGAACAGCTCATGCTGTGTTGTCATGTAAAGGTACTGTTACCGCAAATAACTTCATCGTGCTTTATGGCGACATGCCATTTACTAGCAAGGAATCAGTTGAAGAGTTGATTGGATTACATACAAAGAACAGTGCAAAAATTTCCATGTTCACAAGCACTTTACCAAATTTTGAAAATGAGTATGAACACTTTATTGGTTTCGGAAGAATTATTCGCGATGAAGAAAATAATATTGTGAAAATTCAGGAGCATAAAGATTGCGATGAAGATCAAAAGAAAATCACCGAAGTGAATCCAGGAATATATATGTTTAACACCGAGTGGTTGTGGAAGCAACTCGAAAAAATTGGCGACCATAATGCTCAGCACGAATTTTATTTAACAGACATCGTAGAGATGGCTATCAGAGATAATCAGACAGTATTTTCATTACCCATACCCGCCGAAGAAATTTATGGAATTAATACTCCTGAGCACTTAGTGCTTGCTCGGAAGCTAGTTAATTAATCATAAAATCAATTTCTGATATAATTTAAAGGTAAATTAAGTCATCCTGAGCATTAGCGAAGGATCTTTAACCATAGAGATTCTTCGCCTTCGGCTCAGAATGACAAGGAAAATATGAAACGAACAAAAATAATCGCAACAATCGGTCCAGCATCCGAGCATCCTAAAGTGCTTACTGAGTTATTTAAGAACGGTATGAACGTGGCCCGTCTAAATTTTTCACATGGCAGTTATGAAAATCATGCTCAATTGATTTCCAATATTAGGGCTGTGTCAAAAAAAGTAGATAAGCCAATTGCTATCTTGCAAGATTTACAAGGCCCAAAAATTCGAGTTGGTAATTTGTCCAAACAAGTACTAGTCACAAAAGGAAAGCAAGTTGTGATCGGTAAAGATTTTGTGATGGACATTGACTTAAGCAAGAGTGTGAAAAAGGGCGAACGGATTTTAATAGAAGATGGACTGATTGAGCTAAAAGTACTTTCAGTTCGTTCTGGTCAGATTGTTTGTAAGGTTATCAATGGTGGGGTTATCAAATCACACAAAGGCGTTAACTTGCCAGACACAACTATAACTTTTCCAATCATCACACGAAAAGATTTAGCAGACCTAAAATTTGGATTAAAAAATGATGTTGACTATGTTGCTTTGTCGTTTGTGCGAAACGCAAAAGATATTGTTAACTTAAAAAAGTTAATCGATAAGAACACCCCGCGTGGCATGAGTCGCGCCAAAATAATCGCTAAAATAGAACGGAAAGAAGCGGTTGAGAATTTCGACGAAATTTTGAAAGTTGCGGATGGAATCATGATTGCTCGTGGTGATTTAGGCGTTGAGATTGCAGATTCTCAAGTTCCATTGATTCAAAAAGCACTAATCGCCAAATGTAATAGTTTTGCTAAACCAGTAATCGTAGCAACGCAAATGCTTGATTCAATGATTCGCAATCCTCGTCCAACCCGCGCCGAAGTCTCCGATGTTGCCAACAGCGTAATTGATCACGCTGATGCAGTGATGCTTTCAGGTGAAACCGCAACAGGTTTGTACCCAGTCGAAGCAGTTACAGAAATGCGAAGAATTATTGAAGCTACTGAAGCTTCACCTTATGATGAAATGCCAGCTGAAGCATTTAGCACCAATGCACTCGTAGACGATTACAAGGCGTCATTGATTGCTGGGGCGGTGCTTAGATTAGCAATTGGAGTAAACGCCGGTGCAATAATTGGCACAACCGAAAGCGGTTATACTGCCCGATTTGTCTCAAGAGAACGTCCTTCAGCGCCAATTTTAATTCTTACAGATAATGAAAAAGTTTATAGACAAATGGCTTTGCTGTGGGGAGTGAGGCCTCTATACGTAAAGAGCTTAAAAGATTTAAAAAATGTTGAAGGATTGCTAAAACATTTTGTATCACAAGCCAAGCGCATGAAGCTCATTAAGAGTGGTCAGAAAGTGGTATTAGTAGCAGGTAATCCGTTGGGAGAAAGAATGAACTTGGTTCAAGCTGTCAATGTAAAATAGTGATTAATTGTGACGTGCGCTGACAAATAATATACAAAAAACCGCCCATCGGCTTAAGCTCAGGACGGTTTTTTTGTTATGATTTCCGTAGAAGAATTATTCCGGCAATTGCACCGCCGAGTAATCCGAATGCTAAGTCCTTCATTGTGTCGTGAACACTCGGTTGCATGGTGGTGTTAAAGATTCGATCCATACCAAATTCGAATATTTCCCAAGCCACTGCTGCAAGAGCGGTGAGTGCAAGAATTAGAAATAGCGTTAAGAGTTTAATGCCAAATTGTTTCGAAGAAATTTCTGCGTGCTTTAGAAAATAGAATGAGGAAATAGCGATTGCGATACCACCTATGAAATGCATCGGAACATCAAACCAAAAATATTTATAATACAAACCAAATATATCAGCAACTACATGAATTACTAAGACTAAAATTGGCCAGAGTATTATTTTAACTAGCGTCATCAGTATTTGCTTCTTCGGTTGTTGGTTGATCCGGTTCGACAGGGGCTGCGGCGTGATTGCCAGCGTGCTTCGCTTTCACTCCAGCGTTGAACTTAGCAACATATTCTTGATTTGCTTTATCGTCAATGAAGTTTTCTGCGAGTTTGTCAGGATCGATTCCTGCAGTTCGAGCAACCGCAGTGATTAGTCGAGAGAGAGTAGCATTGCTTTGATTTTGTTCGTACATCAAGCTTTCCAAAATTTGGCGCTTGCTTAAATTGTTGAGCTGAGATTTAGACATGTTTATTCAATTAATAACCTGAATATTATAGCTTAATCTGAAGCATTTGAAAAGAGGTGTATATGGTATAATTAAACTAGAATTTTATTTTCAGAAACAAACTTACTTAGACAAATTGACTCAAATGAGTCCTAATTCATTCGATGGAATTCAGTTTAGAAAATCTTCAGCCAGACCGAAAAGTTTTGGGGTTTTTGCTGCCCCCGAGCAAATTATTGAAACTAGTATCACCAAAAGTGTAACTACTAAGACAGTCATTCATCACAAGCCTATCATAAGTCCTGAGTCAGCAGAATCTATTAAAACTGCACGAGTCAGACCTTTGAAAATTAATAAAACAAACCCGACTAAATCTATCGAGCAAGTTAATGATCCTAAGCGCCGCGCTTTTCTAAAATTAGCCGCTGTGGCAGGACTCGGTGTTGTAGTAGCAGCTTTTATTCCTCAGAAAGCAGAAGCGTTAATTTTAGGAAGCTCACCTACCACTGGAGTTGTTGGTGTGAAGGATGAAAATGATGTCCGTATTACCCCAGCTACGGAAGATACACTCCAGAATTTGCTAACTGGGCAATCAGTAGATAAAATAACTACATCACTGTCTGCTTCTGGAAATGTGTTAGTTCCAAGTGCTGGAATGAGAATTAGAGTTTATAGTACAAGATTTTCATTAACAGCAGATTTAAACTCAGTTTCGTTTCGATTTGGAATAGCGGGCTCAGATTACGAAAGATACATTTCGCCAAAAACTGGCGGTTTGTATGGGGCGAATAACCATCCAAACTTTGTTCAGGGCGGAATTGATGAACCAATGTATTGCGTTATAGATGGTACAGCGACTGTACAAATAAACGTTGATTACTTAGAAGTATAAAATTATGTCTTTACGAATATCACAACATAAATTTTCTGGTGAAACTGTGGCTTACGAGGATTACGATTCGACCAAGACGATGCTTGGTCAGCTTATTCAGCAACGCACAGGCGTGCTTCCAGAAGATAACTTTGCAGGCCCAATGCCAATCGGATTGGGCAGGCCAATGGAAGCCAGTACAGCCATTGCTTCTGCGTATCCCCACGTAATCACATGGGATGATACTTATGACTATGTTTTTTTGGCGGAAAATAGTACGGCTGCAGCTACAAGAAGAATTGTGATGTACACATTTAATAAACTTAGCAGTGAATTTTCTTGGAACGGGTTTATTACTTTAACTTTTCCTACAGCGACCAGCCATACTATTCGTGGTTTTAGAGTGGTTAGAGAGTTGTACACTGCGGGTACAGCTTCGGTAAGTGGCACTGCCGTTACAGGTAGTGGCACAGCTTGGCAGGCCAGCAGCTTGGCTGTTGGGTCTCGCATTGGCTTTGGTTCGGCTGATCCAACAGAAATAACTACATGGTATGAGATTGCAAGCATTGGTTCAGACACTGGAATAACTTTAACAACAAATGCAGGCACAATAGGTAGTGGTCCGTATGTAATAGAAGACTTGGAAGTTATTGTTTCTACTACAAATGCGACAGTTGCTAATGGCGGACTATTTTTAGCTAAAGGTTTGAGATATGAAACTTTTGCAATTGCCGGAACAGTGATTCCTGCTGCTACTACCGTAGACAATATCAGGGCTGTTTATTGGTTGGCTGATGCCGGCGTAGTCACTAATACAATTGCTTGTGGAGTGGCTTTAGGTTCTAGAGACTCATGGACTCAGCAGTATGTCTATGTGATAGATGGAACGACTACAACTAACAGAGTGTATAAATACAATATCCGTGCAGCTTTAAGTTTAGCTTCTGGGAAAAGTACATCGGCTTTTGATTTAGTAACTGGTGCTCAAACACCAACTGGAACTTGTTCGCAAGCTAATAATGGTCGTGTTGGTACTCTAAACCATGGCCCAGGAAATGGAATTGAGAGCTTATACTTTGTAACAACCACTCGTGTATATAGAGCTGCTCTGACCAATATTACTTCAGGAAATACAACTTGGCATTCGGATGCGATGGCCGAAATGCCTCCTGGTGGGACAACGACCTATGCTCTAACCTCGGCTTTAAACTCAGTAGAAATTGCCGGTACTATTGATAGATTGATTGTGATGTCTTCTGGAACAGCGGGTGCTCGAAGTTATGTCACGGAGTATAATACAATTGGTGATCCTTTTAATCACATCTTTTTAGCAGATGACAAGCAGCAGGATCAAAGTTCGACTGATGCAGGAGCGGTTTCTCATCCTGCAATATTGGCTTCGATCATGTCAGTGTGGTCTGAAAATGGCATAGCATACATATGTAGAAATGGTACTACAGCTGCACTTAACCAACTATATGCTCTTCCCTTGTCAGCTCATTGGACATATGCATCTGGAACGCCAAACCAGCGTTTAATCACACCTTCGATTCCAACTCCTAACGCTGTTATTTTCGATCGAGTTTATGTGAACTCGATACGGTATATTGGCAGTGGTACTTTTGGTATGCAACCAGAACCTTTTCGATTATTCTACAGACAAAATGGAATTGATGATAATACTGGAACTTGGACGGAATTAGACGATACCGGTGATTTAACAGGAATATCACCAGCCTCCGAGATTCAGTTTATGTTTGAGTTTAAAATTTTAGGAACCAACTGCATTCCCAATCAAATCTTTAGTGTAGCTGTTGCTTATGAAGACGATAGCACCGATTCACATTACCAGCCATCTGTTGGAAAGTCTAATTTAGCGACATCTACTTTTGCTTGGAGATTTTCTACTGCATTTGGCGGTACTGTACCGGCGCTTCGTGTGCGATTGTTTGATGCAGTATCAGGAGGTTTACTAGTTGATGATGATACTGTTACTCCATCTGGCACTTTCGAAAAATCTACCGACGATGGTGATACTTGGGGGGCGTATAACACGACTGATAAGACCAACGATATTACTTATATTCGCTATACTCCAGCAAGCTTAGGTAGCGATATCAAAGTTCGGGCATTATTAACTCAGAATGTATAGATATGATTACTATCAATAAAGATGAGCCAGTTTTAAACCATACTAACTTATTTGTTTTTTCACCTTCAGGTGATTATGAAGAGACAGATTTGATTGAATGTTATTCATCTGACAATCCATCCATAGCAATTTGTGCTTTTTCTGCTCAATATGTTAAATTTGGAGGTGCGGTATATCAGCAGGAACAGCCTCTTACTCCGGATCAGATATCCGCTTTGGAGGTTAATGCTCCTATGGAAGTTGTGATTAATAATCAAGATTTAATAGATGGGAAAATTGACCCGCTATCACTTGCGCAAAATACCCCGGTTATAGATAGTGTGAATCAAGTAGAAGAAAAACCAGTTAAAAAACCAAAGGTAATTCAGGATTTAGAAGGGGTTGCAACTGAGACTGCTGCCGAACCAGTTGTTGGTGATGTAGTTGGGGAGGATAGAGATTAATGGCACTTTCAGATATTAATTTTCAAGAGGGAGATAAGCAAGAGTTTTTATTGGAAATTGAAGCCGGCCCGTTATTGGCAGCCGAGGATTTTCTGACAAGAGATTTTAACGGAGCAATGATTGGTGAAATTGCTGGTCAAGGCGGTGGCGGTAACAATATATTTATAATGTCAGAATAAATGGAAGAGATTACAACACAAGATGAACAGAATTCAATAGACGAGTATTTACACTACTTAGAAGAAATACGCCGGCGGCTTTATCTGCTGGCGTTGGTGTTAGTTGGGGTGTTTGCGCTTGGTTTCTTCTTTGCTGGAAAAATTATAGCTTTTGCAATTCAGACTTTTCAATTGAAGAATGTTGTCATTGCAACGACTTCGCCGTTTCAATATGTTGAACTAGCTACCAGTGTAGGAATATTTTGCGCGCTGATTATCGTCACTCCGCTTGCTGTATTCCACCTTTACAAGTTTTTAAAGCCTGCTCTAACAAAGAATGAGCGACGATTATTCTTCCAGTTACTTCCTTTATCTTTCTTCTTATTTACAATTGGATTTGCATATGGTGTGGTAACTATTTTCGTTGCGTTTAGTATGTTAGCATCTTTAAATACCTCGTTAGGTCTTACCAATATTTGGGATATCAACAAATTCTTTTCGCAAATTATCACAACATCAGCGCTACTTGGCTTGCTGTTCCAATTCCCTCTATTGCTTACTTACTTAATCAGAATTAACCTCTTAAACGTCGATGTTTTGAGAGAAAAGCGTCGTTGGGCGATACTGGGGATATTTGTGTTTGTTGCTTTACTTCCACCTACAGATGGTATATCATTAATTATGACAGCACTGCCATTATTGGCAATTTACGAATTAACCATTATTATAAACCGGAAGAAAATTCGACCGGTTGGTTGAGACAAAAACTATGTTTGGATTAGGTACAAGAGAGTTAATTATTCTTGCTGTGATTGTTGTAATTTTGTTTGGAGCAAGAAAGATTCCAGAAATCTCCAAAAGCATCGTAGAAGCGATTCGCCACCTTCGAGGAGCTTTCAAAGATGAAGACAACAACACTCCACCGACTAGCAAGAAGAGCTAATTAAATCTTCAGAGACAGGCGAACAAAAGTTCGTCTTTCTTTTTTAGGATGAAACAAAAACTTTTTAAATTAGGCACTGCAGTTTTGGTAACTACCATGATGTTGGTTGTTCCTATTTTTGCATTTGCGAGTTATACAAAATTTTCTCCAGGTGCCACAGTAACAATTGGAGAATTTTTATTTGAAGATGATTTTACTCCAAGCACGGAGGATTGTACTTTAACTGTGAGAGATCCTAACGGGGATGTGGCAGTGAATGAAGTTACGATGAGTGAGCGCCCTGATGGTTGGCACTACCATACCTTTGTCCCGGCATCGATTACTGGAATTTGGCCATCGATTATGAGTTGTGGAAGCGGTCCTAGTTTGGTGAGAGCTGATAAAACATTTGAAGTAGGTTTGTCGGAAGTAGACTCTGATGGGATTGCGGATGCTGTATGGAATGCTACTACTAGGTCACTAACAACTTTTGGTAGTTTGGTTTCTGATATTTGGAACGCAGGAACCAGAACCTTAACAGGTATCGGTTCTTTGGCCGCTGATTTTTGGAATGACGGCTTTGCACCGACCCGCCGTCTAACAGATTCGACATTAACTGGCGGGGGGACACTTGCAACTCAGGCAACCGTTCAGTCTATTGCCGATGCTGCAGAATCGAGTATTATAGATGAGGTTTTAGAGAATCGAACTTTAATCAATGCACTTAACGATATCAGCGCAGCAGATGTTTGGGCACACGGTACACGCTCAATTAATAGTGGTACTGTCGATTTGAGTTCTGCTAGTCAGCAGGAAATCTGGGACATCGCAGTTGCTGATTTATCTACCAACGGTTCAGTTGGAAAGCTTTTAGCAGATAATTTAGACGCGCAAGTATCATCTCGCGGAATTAGCAACCTAACAGCCGCAGATGTTTGGAGCGCGGCAACCCGCACCCTCACCGATTACTCAGCCACCACTGTAGCTACTGCTGTCTGGGCGGATGCCTCTCGAACACTTACTAATTATGGCAATGATATCACTGCCCAACAAGTTTGGGATGTATTAACTACATCTTTAACTACGGTTGGTTCAATCGGAGAACAAGTAGCCACAAACTTAGATACAACGATTTCAAGTAGAGCATCTTTGGTTTCTCAGCAAGCTGGTTGGACAGTGTGGATGTCCGACGTAGACAGGCAAATGGCAACTAAAGTTTATCGAACTAAAGTTGTAGTTCTCAATTCAGAGTCAGAGCCAACAGCTTCATTCACAGTTCCAACCATCAGTTTATATGATGCGGAACGGAATTTGGTTGTCACTGACGCAAACATGACTTCAATTGCGACAGGGGTGTATGAGTATACTTACACTGTTCCCGGCGTAGCGGCTCAGGGTCTTTGGGAGTCTATTGTAGAAACAGAGGTTGAAGCGGGTAAGGTGATAACTACCAATGATTACTGGGAAGTGACAAGTTCACCAGCTCAGGTCTTAATTAATGAAGTCTCTCCATTAACAGTTCCAAATATTTCTGCTAATGTAACCATTACCAATGAAGGTTTAACCGGTTATGAATACCAGTATGAATGGTGTGTCGTTGCTGATTCAGGAAATCCTTGTGGTGGCGGTGATGATATTTATCATGCAACCGCAGCTAAGTTTATTAACCCTGGAGAAGATTTCAATACCAATCTCTCTGCGACAGTTCCAACAGCTGGAAACTACATCTTTAAATTAGTTGTGTATTTCGGTCTAGAAAATTCTAAAGCATCCCGAACCTTTACCGCTGTTGGTGGGTCAACTCCTCCAGGTGGAGGCGGTGGAGGTGGGGGTGGAGGCCCCGCGCCAACTGCTTGTAATGGTGCCGATTTCAATGGTGATAATTTCGTGAACTCAGTAGACTTCTCTATTTTACTAGCTTTTTGGAGAACAACCCCACCATTCCGAAACAATTGTGTTGATATTAACAAAGACAATCAGGTTGATTCTATAGACTTTTCGATTCTATTATTCCAATGGGGGAGAAGGTAATGTATGAATATTATCACTAAGACAATTTTCGCGGGATTCATAATTTTGATAACTACTGCAACAGTGAATATTGCTAGCGCGGCAACTATTTACCCAGCAACAAGTTCTCCTACCGTATCAACTGGCGGGGTTTTCATAGTTGACGTATTGCTTAACACTGAAGGTAAAACTATCAATACAGTTGAAGGCGAATTGGAGTTGGTTTCAGACTCACAGTCCTATGAAGTCGTTGAATTTTTACTTGGCGGCTCCGATTTCACCCTTTGGACAGAACGGCCTCAGATTGTTAAATCTGGTTCCACAACATACATAAAATTTACTGGCGGAACTCCTTCAGGTTTAAACAAAGCCAATGCTTTGGTTATGAAAATTGCTATGAGAGCAAATGATGCCAATACTGTTGAAATCAAGCCGCTAAATGCCAAAGTTTTTTTGCATGACGGCGCTGGTACAAGCAAGACAGCTTCAGTCAGGCCTTTATCACTGCGCATTGTTGAAGCTAGTCCAGATGAGGTAGTACAAGACGCACTGCGAGATATTATCGCTCTTGATAATAACCCTCCAGAGCCTTTCGTTATAGAGCTAGGCCGTGATGCTGCGCTGTTCGATGGTAAATGGTTTGTTTCATTCTTTGCGGTAGATAATGAATCGGGTATAGCCTATTACGAAGTGAAGGAGGGAGATAGAACAGCCGTTCGAAGTGGTACTACTTATGTACTTCAAGATCAAACTCTGAAATCAAAAATTACTGTAACTGCATACGACAAAGCAGGAAACTCTCGCGTGCAAGAATGGACTCCTCAAGGTGGTTTCTGGTCTAAGTTACTTGGCAAAGCAATTGTGATTTTAGGAGTTATTCTCATCCTTTTAGGAATTTGGTTCGTTGTTTCAAAAATAAAAACTTTATGGCGCAAGCGCAAACAAAATCAAAACTCATCACAGGCTTAGTAGTCTCACTACTTATATTTCTAATAATACCTTTAGCGGCTAATGCTGCTACTTTAAATATTGGCGCAAGTAAAGTGAATGTTACCCCAAACGAAACTTTTAGTGCTGCGATAGTTGTAAATACCCAAGGTAAAACAATTAATAATGTTGAAGCGACAATTACTTTTCCAGCAAGCTTGGTGGAAGTTACCGGGGTTAACGCTGGATCAGTATTGTCCATGTGGGTGGAGTCACCAACATTTTCAAATGGAAACGGCACTATCTCTTTTAACGGAGGCTCACCTAACCCAGGATTTAGCGGAAGCGGGACAGTTGTAAGTGTGCAATTTAGAGCGAAGCAGGCCGGCACAGCAACTTTGGCCTTTTCCTCAGCTTTTGTAAGAGAAAATGATGGTTTCGGCACTAATATTTTATCTGGTCGTTCTGGTGCTTCGATTGCGATTGCAACCACCACTCCAGCTCCAACTGAACCAGGTCAGTCTACTCAACCAGCAGAACCACCTGCTCCAGGGAGAGTGAATATTAGCTCAACAACTCATCCATCTTCCGACAGGTGGTACAACACTAATTCCGCAAGTTTTAGATGGGCGATTCCCTCAGGCGCGACAGCGAGCAGAACTAGTATCGATACCTCACCTGGCGGAATTCCAACAGTTCAGAGAACGCCGGCGATTAACTCAATTTCAATTCCGAATTTAAGTGACGGAATAAGTTACTTCCACGTTAGGTTTTTAATCAACGGAACTTGGTCACCAGTTTCAACTTTTAGAATTCAAGTTGATACAGTTGCACCGACTAACTTACAAATAGCAGGAAGCTTAGATGAAAGCGGCCGTTCCGTGTTAAGTCTTTCTGCCGATGATGTAAGCTCAGGAGTGGAATATTTCATAGTGAAAAAGCTAGATGGAACCGAAGAACGAATTGATGCAACCGACAACAAAGCTTTTATGATAATCCTTGCTGCAAGCGGAGAAACAGAAAATTACGAAATCACTGCATTTGATAGAGCAGGCAATCAAACAACAGCAACTTTATCGACAACAGTACCGAAAGCAGAAAATATTGAAATTACCAATTTCACCGGGCAGATAAAAGTAAGCGAGGAAGTTTCAATTTCTGGTTTCACGCCTGATGCGAATACCGAGTATAGTGTATATTTCCAATCTAGTTCAGGTTCAATTTGGTCTTACAAACAGTTAAGTTCTGCCGACCGAAGTTTTAATTTCACTAGTGAGCCAATCGCTAAGGCTGGAGAGTATTTGGTTTGGATTGAAATTGTTGAGCCAGATGGTAAAGTAATCAAAAGCGATATTAAAAGAGTTAATGTGAATGAAGGTTGGTTTGGGAGTTTGAGTGCTAAAGTTAACCAAGCTTTGGGTTATGTAACTTGGCAGAGATTGAGCTTCTTTGTGCTGGCCATTATTGCTGTACTTGGTTGGTATAAGTATTTTGTACTTATTCGGATGGTTTCGATTCCAAAACAGCCAGAAAGTTTAGCTAACTTCAAACCAAGAAAAACTAGGTCTAAGAAATCAGAGTAATATAAAAACCGCCTTAAGGCGGTTTTTATCTGGCGGAAGCGGAGGGATTCGAACCCTCGAAGGCTTTCACCTTACCCGCTTTCCAAGCGAGCGCACTCGACCACTATGCGACGCTTCCGCAATCCCACTTCCTATTGAAAGTGTGAATAAAATAATCTTTATGGGTGGTGGGGCCGGAGGTCCTCCAGCTTGTGAGCAAGCTGGATGTGGCCCACAGCAGGACCCATAAAGATTATAAATCCCATTTATTTTAACACTTTCATCCCTTTCTGTCGAGTTGCGTATTAGCTCCAAAAGCTATAATCTAAAGAGAGAAATCCTTTATTTTATGGCAGATAATACCATTGAAGATATCAAAGATAAGCTCGACGTAGCCGATGTAATTGGCCGGTACGTTCAGCTCAAAAAAAGCGGCAGCAACCTGAAAGGCTTGTGCCCTTTTCATAGTGAGAAAACAGGGAGCTTTATGGTATCACCTCAGAAACAGATATGGCATTGCTTCGGCTGTGGTTTAGGTGGGGACGTGATTGGTTTTTTGAAGCAATATGAGAACGTGGAATTCCGAGAAGCTTTGGAAATGGCAGCCGAGTTAGCAGGAGTACAATTACCAACTTATAAACGCACTGGTCCTGATAAAAATGAACTCGACGAACTTATAAAGATCAATGAGTTTGCCGCAAGCTTTTTTCAAAAAGCTTTAACAACATCACCAGCCGCGCAAAAATATTTAACAGAGCGTGGTTTAAGTTCACAAACAATTGAGCGCTGGCGAATTGGTTTTGCCCCCGACAGTTTTGATTCTTTAGTTCACGCTCTTCAAACCAAAAACGTATCCCTTGAACAAGCCGTGAAGGCGGGTGTGTTGGCTAAAAGTGATAATGGAAAAATCTTCGATAGATTTCGAGGACGAATTACATTTCCGATTTTTGATATTAAAGGTCAAGTAGTGGCGTTTACTGCTAGAACATTACCTGGTGCGCCAGAAGACCAAGCTAAATATATTAACAGTCCAGAAACTTCTTTATATAACAAGAGTAAATTAGTTTTTGGTTTGAACTATGCTAAAGATGCTTTCCGTGAAATGGGTCAAGTAGTTGTCGTGGAAGGCCAGATGGATGTTATTTCCGCACATCAATCAGGTTTTAAAAATACAGTCGCAACAAGTGGGACTGCGTTAACTGAAGATCAGTTAAGAACGTTGAAACGTTTTGTCGGAACTATCGTTTTTGCTTTTGACAACGATGATGCCGGAGGGAAAGCGTTGTGGCGTGGTTCGCAAATGGCGCTTGGTTTAGATTTCGAAGTGAAGGTGGTTGATTTACAAACTGCAAAAGATCCTGATGAACTGATTCGTAAAAGTCCGAGGACTTGGGAAAAATTAATTTCTACAAGTTATCGAGTCGTGGAATATTATTTAGAGCTAGCCCGTTCTAAGTTTCAAGAAGGTTCACTTGAGCAGAAGCAATTCATCACCGAACAGATTCTTCCTTTGGTTCATAAGTTTTCTGATCCGGTTAAGGTAGATCATTATTTCCAAAAGATCTCCTCTGATTTTGGAATTAGCGAACAAGCTTTAAAACAGGTGCCGATGCAAAAGCCTGGTGTTGAGCCGGTCGCTACCAATTTTAATATAGTTGCTCCACCCGAGCAGGAATCAGTTTGGGAAAAGGAGATATTAGGCGGTTTAATCTTGTTTCCGCAATTTTTGGAGTTCGTTCGAGTTGAAGGATTGCCCGATGCTCTGATTTCGAAGGAATTACAGGAGTTTTTCCAAAAGGCGATTTTGGGTGAAAACCTCAAAGACCGAAAAGATTCACTTGTCACAGAGAGTATATTTATGGTAGAATCTAACCTAGAAAATCTAGACAACAACGAACTGGCGCTTATGCGCGAGTTGACTAAAAGCTTCTTTCAATTCAAATTGGCAAAATTAAGGCATTATTTGCAAAAGTTGACCATTGATATTAAGAAAGCTGAACAAGATCAAAACACCGAATTGGCCAAGCAGTTAGGCGGGAGATTTGCTCAATTAAGTAGCACCCGCTTTGAAATCGAAACTAAACTGCGCGAAGCCTAGGAAACAAAAATACAACTGAGTCTTTACCGCTTGACGACCTTAGTCCGAAACAAGTTCGGACTTGCAGTCGTCTGCGCCCCTTCGGGGTTTGACCAACTTCTTTGTCAGAATGCTTACGTTGGTGCTCTCCGTACTTTTAGTACGCTTCGCACCATCCGCGCATTCTTCCTCGAATTTGGTCAAACGGAAAAGTCTCCTCTCTAGTTATTATTTAAGAAAGTGATTTAAATGGCCACCAAGAAGAAGGATTTAAAAAAGAAAGTAGCTAAGCCTGCGAAAAAGGTTGTTAAACCTGTTTCCAAAAAGGCGGTAACTAAAAAAGCTGCTGCAAAAGCAAAGCCAAAAGCAAAGCCGAAAGCTGTTGCGACTAAAAAGGCTGAAGTTAAATCTGTACCAAAGAAAATCAAGAGTCGCATGATGGTAAAGGAAGGTGCAAAGCCTGATCAAGCTCCGAAAAAGAAAAAAGGCAAACGCATTGGTCGTAAGTTAGCAAAACTGGTTTTATCTGAAGAAGAAACCCAGAAGTTTCAAGAAGGTTTAGATAGTTTAATGGTTAAGGGTCAGAGTCGTGGTTTCGTCACTGAAGCAGAAATCATGCACGTCTTTCCATTGTTAGAAGATGATATCGATTTGCTCGAAAGAGTGATGGACACTTTGGAAGATAACGGTGTTGAGATTGTTGATCAAGAAGTGGCGAGCGTTTGGGAGCAAGGGGCAAAGGTTAACGAATCGGAAGAAGTTGGCGCTAAGAAAAAAGATGAGTTGCTCGAAGGTTTCGACCTTGGCGATATTTATGACGACTCAATTCAGATGTATTTGCGTGAAATTGGTAAAGTTCCGTTGCTTAAAGCTGATGAGGAAATTGACCTTGCCAAGCGTATTGAAAAGGGCGATGAAGGTGCTCGTAAGCGTCTCACAGAAGCGAATTTGCGTTTGGTGGTATCTATTGCCAAAAAGTACATGGGACGCAACCTGGGTCTTCTGGACCTCATTCAGGAAGGTAATTTAGGCCTATTCCGTGCTGTAGAAAAGTTTGACTGGACTAAAGGTTTTAAGTTCTCGACTTATGCAACTTGGTGGATTCGCCAAGCCATAACTCGCGCTTTGGCCGATCAGTCTCGTACGATCCGTATCCCTGTTCACATGGTAGAAACATTGAACAAATACGCTCAAGCCGAGCGTCAGTTGGTTCAAGATTTAGGACGTGAACCTTTACCAGAAGAAATCGCTGCCGAAATGGGAATAGAAGTTGAAAAAGTTTATCATTTGAAAAAGATTTCTCAGGAGACAGTTTCAATTGATGCTCCTGTCGGCGAAGACTCAAGCGATGAAGAAAGTTCTTATCTACAAGATTTCATCGAAGATGAAGACAAGCCCAAGCCAACCGAAATGGCAGGTAGACAGTTGCTTCGTGAGTATGTGGATTCAATCTTAAAAGATTTAGATCCACGTGAACAAAAGATTTTGAAGATGCGCTTTGGTTTAGAAGATGGTGTCACTCATACTTTAGAAGAAGTGGGTGAAGAATTCGGAGTAACCCGTGAACGTATTCGTCAGATTGAAGCGAAAGCTCTGGAGAGAATTAAGGATCATCCAGACATTCATAAACTTCGCGACTACTAAAAATTTAACCCCGACCAAAGTTCTGGTCGGGGTTTTGTTAAGCTTGAAATTTCGGGTCAAGCCAATAAAGGAAACTCATTGCGGTAACGCTATAGACTGGAGGTATCGCAAGGTAGAAGATTGCGTACCAATGTTTACCGTACGCTCCCAATTGCAGGAGGGACCACAGAGAAACAATCAGTAGCCCACCAAAGAGCATTAAGCCTAAGGCAAATTTTGCTAAGTCTTTGCCTAACGATGTCGGTGCTTCCATTTTTTCAGTTACCGCTTCCATTGATTCTAAAATCATACTTACCTCCGTTTTGCAGTATTCTTGTCCGTATTATGAACAAACCTTTTAGTTCTGTCAAAAAAAATATTTTCAATTTTGTTTGAGGCAAAATCTGGCAATCTAAATTTGATTCTCTTGACCTTCGGATTTTCTGGGTATACGATGAAATCAGAAAGGAAAGTAATTGATGCAAAGCACGTTAGTCAATGCAAGTGCTTAAGCAATCAATAAACGACGAGCTCACGAGTGCGAACACTCGATTCGTCAACAAGACAAATAAAATAATCGTTTATGCAAAAGCACTTGCAATAAAACTCCGCGAATGGCCTAGCCTACGACGGAGTTTTTGTTATTTTATAAGTATTTTCGCGGGTCCTGTCTCGCTGCACCTCCAGCTTGCTCGCAAGCTGCGCGAGCTGGAGGGCCTCCGCAGCGTGCCACCCGCTCTCGTTTATCAAATTTCAAAGCTCCTCATGGCGACGCCATTCGCTCGTAGGGGTGGAGACTAGGTAAACCACTCTGCCTGAAAAGTTTCGTAATTTTCTAAATCTTCGGTTGACTTGTAATCAACTTTTTCTACCTTTGCGCCTTCAGGTCCAACGTGACACCATTTTAGAAACTTTTGTAAATCATCGAGTTCGCCTTCAACTTCAATTTGGACTTTATCGTTCTCGTAATTACGGACCATTCCGGTCAAATTCCATTCCAAAGCTCGGTCGATGGCGCTAAACCGAAAGCCGACTTTTTGAACATTTCCATAAACTGTAATTGATACGTGTTTCTTCATAGATTATTTACTCAATAGTTTGATATCTGCTAAAACCTCTTCCGCATGCACTGCTGGCTTAACTTTTTCGTAGATCTTCGCAATCTTTCCATCAGGATAAATGAGGAATGAAACTCTGGCTATACCGAAGTATTTGCGACCGTACATATTTTTCACTCTCCAAACATCATATTTTTCGACAACTTTCTTATCTTCGTCGGCAAGAAGTGTAAATGGAAGCTCATATTTATTGGCAAACTTTTGATGACTCGCCACAGAATCGGTGCTAATTCCAAAGACTTTTGCTTTGAGTTTCTTGAAAGCGGGGAAGTTGTCGCGGAGAGCGCAAGCTTCGGTTGTACATCCTGGAGTGTCATCTTTTGGGTAAAAATAGAGCAAAACCCACTGACCTTTGTAGTCAGAGAGTTTATGCATTTCGCCGTTTTGGTCCGGTAAAGTAAAATCTGGCGCTTTTTGCGATTCCTTCAACATAATGTATATTCTAGCTTAAAAAGACGTTAGTTCCAAATGATCTGGCTTTGTTTGTCGCGCGGGAAAACACCTACCCATGTTGGTCCAGATTGAAGTTTGAGAGGATTGCCTTCAAGGTCGCGATAAACATGTCGACCATTTTCATAGCTCCAGCGACACTCTTGGAATTTTCCAGAAGCAAATAAGTAGCATGGGCCGTTACCTGTCATTCGAATTGAGACAGTTAGTAACTCATCGCCGTTTGGAGTGATGTCTGTTAATTGAATCAGAACATTCTTGGCTGAAAGTTGTTGACCACTATTTCTATCTAGGTGAGGCTGTCCAGAGAGAAACCGTTTGTATGAATTTGTGGAGCCATCATATTCGTATCTAGCTTGAAAAGCTCCTAATGAAAACGGAATGGTAATGTTTGTTACTTCTGCAACTAGTTGATCTGTTGGAGTATTCTGAAATTCACCTAAAGTTCTTGAATCCCAATCCATTTGGTTTTTGTCTGCCAACACATCTCTCAAGTTTTGCGGGGTAGTATAGAGGTTGTGGGGAGCTGTGCGTGTGTTGTCTCTGGTAAAATACTTTCCGAAGAAGAATTCGTTGATATCATAAAGATTTCGATGAACTCCAGATGAAAGTTCGGACAAAGCTTGAGTGCTTCCACCTGAGTGAACCATCGCTGCACCCCAGATGTTAGCTAGGAAATTATAGTACGGTCGTGCAGAACGAACAGGGCCGATGGATTTTGGTTCGCGAGTTTGAAAAATTGCCAGGTAACGAGTGATGCCACCTTCGGCAACCATTTCATAAACGATTTCTGCATCTTCAAGTCCTGACTGTGGCCGGGCGTCGGGAGAGTTTTCTATAACCACAGCAAGCGGTCTTTGCTTTGCCAGCTTTTCCTCAACCATGTTGCCATTAATAGACGAAGCGAGGACAACTATTTCTTCCTCAGTCTGTTCCGTAGAACTTTCTGTTTGTGTTAACCACCAAATTCCTCCACCAATAACCCCTAAAATCGCTATAATTAAGAGGAGTTTCGGCCAACGACGATGAGCTGGGATAGTGATTTTATTTGGAGATTTTGGTTGGTATGTTTTCATTTTGAATTGATATGCTTAGTAAATATTTTATAGAATCTTGGCATCATCAGAATGCTTGCGCCGAGATGACCACCTTTGGCTACAGAAACAAGTTTACTTTTTGTTGCCGTAGCAAACTTTTTCGTGTCTGTGAATGGAACTGCGGGATCATCCTTAGCTTGAATAATTTGAATCTTTGATCCATCTATATGATCCAGCTCTACAATTGGATTATAAAATTTTTGAGTTTTTAATTTACTCCATAACTTCGGTGTGGTTCGGATAGCTTTCCCGAAAGCTTCTTGGATAAATTCTAGTCTGTCGCCTGGGTTGGAGATTCTTAGCACTCCTTGCCAGTTTGTTACAGGAGAGAAAGCAACAACTTTACTTATTCTTTCATCATTTGAATTAAGAATAACTGCCGGTCCACCAAAACTACTCCCAACTAATATAATTTGTGTTGGATTAAGTTTATAATGATGTCGCTCTCCGCTAACCTTTCTATAAATACTTTCAAATGGTTTATGAATTCCATCAATCACATCAAGAATGTCTATATGTGGTGATTTTGCTAAGAACTTTCCATCGCTTTCCCAAGTACCGCGATAGCGAGGGTGAAAAACCCAAAAACCCTTCTTGCTAAAAAATTCAAGCAAAGATTTTTTTGAGGGAACACTTGGCATACCGTCGGCAAAAATTATCACACGTTGTTTTTTCAAAACGCGTGATGGAGGTAAAAATTCACAAACAATATCTTTGGAAAAACGAGTTCGAAGTGTGTACATAACTATATTTTAGCACAAAGCAAATAACAGTTTTATAAAAATAATTTTTTTATTTTACAATCTTGACAGTAACTTATGGATGTTCTACAATTAGCTTTTGCTATTTACATTTTGGAGGAGGAGAATTTATTTTATGAGTTCAGACGTAGGATTTGCTGTTGGTAAAAACGCCCATCCTAATGAATTTGTTATGACCTTAGAGCTGTTGGAGCTTTTTGTCGCAAACAACAAAATTCCGGTAACGGAATTTAGTCTTCGTGATCGCTGCGTAGATGGTCGTTATGAAGGTGATGACTTGTCGCACTTTCCAGCTGTTTCTAAGCCAGGAGCTACTGCTGGAGATGTTCTAATAGCCTTTGGGGCTTTAAACATTTTAGGCAAACAGCTCTTAAACAAGCAGGTTTTGGAAGCAGTTATTGACTCTGAAGGCGGAGTGAATAAGTTTTGCTTTCACACCGACGATCACGCTGAGCAAGCACAATCTGGTTGCGGAATGGGATGCGGTCATATCAAATTGGCTAAGCAAGAGCCAATGGAGTATGGTGTCACTCAGGACCAAATTGATTTTTTGTTCGCCGAGCTTCCCAGTTTAAGGGATAGCTCTGCAACACAAGAAATTTTACACGGTGACCATCAAGAATCTGCTGTGGTTGTCGTTCAATCTACGGAGTTTGGTCTAAGACCTCTTTGGAAGCAAGGAGATTCTCTGCAAGAAGTGTTTGTGTATCAAAAAACTTTACACGAACAACAGCTCGATCAACTAGCTAGGAAACTTCAAGAGTCATTGGCGGCTTCAGGTGAAGTTGTCGAAGAGCAAGAAATTCGATTAGCATTGGACGAAGCATTTGCTGTACAACTACGCGAGACATTATCGCGTTTGGCCAAAGGCCTGCCTGTTTACTCCGTGAAGATGGCCGGAGATGAAATCATAATTCAGTAATAAAAAATTAGCCCTCGTAGAAGCGAGGGCATTTTTTATATACTGAATTGTTTTAAGATTTCGGACTGTCCTGTGAGGTAGTAAGTAGAATTGTTTGATTTGAATGCGTAACCGTCAAGATTATTGATAGAGTATTTCAGTGCCGGTTGATTTGCTAGTTTAGCGTTCTGCAAATTTTTTACATCTGGACTATAGCTTAGTTGAGTTCGGATGTCATTTAGAGTTTCAGGACCGCTAACAATTGTTACACTAGCTAGTAATGCGCCGTTGTTTCCGAAGAAGTTAACAGTATTATTTTTCTCTTGTACAGTTGATCTTGCAGGTAGTATTACCGCGAACCCTAATTCATCATTTGAGTATTTGATTGGCTTGTTTGGATCGAGTCCTGTCGGAGGAGAGATGAAGGTTGTTGTTGCTCCGTTCACTGAGCCGGGTTCACGCTCATTAGTTCCCTCAGATTCCGTCGCATCTTCATTAACATCGGGAGGTAGGGGCGTGCCGATAGAAGGTTCGAATACTTGAGCAATTTCTGGTCGCCCAGATGTATCTTCTTTATCTTCATCTTCTCTTTGTGACAGAACTACACCCGTAATGATAAGAGCTAATAGCAGTATTCCACCTATAACGAATTTAGCTGCACCAGCTATTTTCTCGCCTAACCAAGCGAAAAAGCCTTTAATATTGGTTGCCATAACTTATAAATTAATAATCAAAGTAGTTTATAAGTATAGAAAAACCTAGGGTATTAGTCAATATTGGCGTAAAGTCTCAATAGCTTGGAAACACTAGGGTATACTGCTGGTGAAAGGAAAC
>ERZ761599.27-NODE-27-length-53077-cov-19.845479_pt1 | contig 53077 bp, 69 predicted proteins | sample MGYA00511878_ERZ761599 | MGnify/ENA primary metagenome ERZ761599 (study PRJEB28899, sample SAMN03785569) | bioreactor sludge metagenome | biome: EBPR Sludge; feature: EBPR Bioreactor; material: 0.22µm filtered reactor supernatant | place: Saint Lucia: Queensland...
TTATACTTTTTATCACACCCACATAAGGGGTTAAACCCTGCCTGCTTGCCTACCCAGCCCATAATGTGGTGTATTACGGGTTCGGTAGGCAGGCAGTGGTTAAAAGCTAGTTTTCAATGTACATATACAGTATAGCAGGTTTTGCCAACACTTGCAAGGGTTAGCCCCTCGTTTTATCCACAGCTGGTAGGCGGTAATGGTACCACCTGTAAATGGTCTTAATATCCAGCTTGCGGCGTAGCCTTTTCTGCATAACTTCTAGTATCTCTCTAAAACTAAGGTTATTGTCGTCTTTTAGGGTTTTTACCAACTTAACTGCCTCAGTGTTCATGGGGCGCCCACCTTTATTTGTAATTTCTGTGTTATTTAGCATAGTAAGTTAAGTATACACCCTTTTGCCAACAGGTGCAAATAAAAACCCCAACTTTTATGTCGGGGTTTTCTATTATAGTCCAGTAGGGGTAATTTTAATGCCAGTGTATTGGCTCTTGTCTTTCAGCGCCTCTACAAAGTCAATTTTATACCTGCTGTCGCTTAGGGTAATGTTGCCCAGTTTTTTAAGCGCAGCGGTGTCTTTTGTCATACCGCTTGGGTCATTGGTAGAAATGAAAAAGTCTACCACGCTGCGGTCTGCTAGTCTGTATGTTACTAGCATGCTAACGCCGTCTTTGGTAAATGTCTTTTCCCATTCCTTGGTCAGCCCATTGGCTAACTGTGCCTGCGTAGGTTCGGTATCGCTTGTAGGGTTGCCCAATACTGCTTTAACCTCGTCTACATTTTTGCCAATTAAACTTGGCACATCAAATGCGTAAGCCTGTGTGGTGCTGCTCTCAGCTTGGGTAGTAGGTTCGGTCTTGCTGCCGTCGCCGTCAAATGCGCCAATGACGCCAAACAGCACAACAACTGCCAACACCCAAAACCACCAGCGCTTGTAAATAGCCTTTTTGGTTGGCTGTGTTTGGTTGTCCATGGTTTATGCCTTAATTGCTTATTTGCCTTAATTATAACACTTTACTATCTGTTGGCAATTAACGACCTTTAAATTGCCTGTATCTCTTTTCCAGTTCTTTGTCATTTAACATTGTGTAAATAAAACTGCTCTGCAAGCTGCTATGCCCTAGTATGTTGCTTACATCAGAATTGCTGCCGCCTTTCTTGATAATGTCATGCCCCATGTGGTGCCTAAAGCTGTGTGGGTTATAGTGGTCAATACCCGCCTTTTCGCAGTACCGCCTCAGCATTTCCGCAAACCCGCCAACCTTTAGCCTAGTGCCAGCCTTTACACCCGTAACAGAAATAAATAGCGCGTCCTTGTCTTTAATCAGCCAATACTTGCTGTTTAACTTTTCGCGCAATGACAACCAATTGCCTATACTCTCGTTGGTTTCCTTTGTCCAAAAAATTTGCCTGTACTGCCGTCTAAACTTTGCCTTTTCGGTGCGTATCACGGCACACATTTTATTTAAGTCAATGTCGTCTAGGTTCAAACTCAGCAGTTCGCCGTTGCGGGCGCCAGTATCCCATAGTAGCTGTATCATGGCGCGGTTCCTATGGTGCCGCGGGTCTTTGCTGTCTTTGCTTAAAATCCCAAGTAGCTTTTTATAGTTTGCCTCGTCTATAACCCGCGGCTGTTTCATTTCGGCATACATTACTGGTATCCATTCGGGGTCAAGCACTTTTGGGTCTTTGCTGTGCCAGTAAGCAAAAAACTTGCGGTAAGCTATAAACTTGCGCACAAAAGTATTGCTATCCCAGCCCAGTTTTATGCAATCGGTTTGGTATTGCTGTATGTCGCCCCAACTAATTGCGGTAATTTCGGGGTCGCGCAAATATAAAGCAAGCAGCCGTAAATCGCCAGTATAGCCACTTACGGTATTATTTTTCACGCTAAAGCCTTTCCATGCGCTAAATTCTTTGATTGCCTCGCTAAATTTCATTTTGCTTAATAAAACACAAAAACCTACTGAGGCAAATCAGTAGGTTTTGTGCGTTCCTTTATTCAACAACGCCTTGCGGCGCAATCGGGGTAAAGGGCGTAAAAAACCCCAATTCCAATTGGAATTACAAAGGCGTATATCTATACAGTCTTTGCGGGGTTATTGTAACACAAAACCGCAGTTTGCCTCAACCTACCTTGTGGTAAGCGACCAATTTAATGGCTGCGGTCAATTATTCAGTTAACAGCATATTCTAATATAAAGCAACCCCTGTGTCAAACCAAAGAAAAAGGCGCCAAACTGGGGTAGTCGGCGCCTTTCATAGCTGGCTTGGGTAGCCTTGGCAGGGTAAACGGTAGGATTTTGTGGGCTTGCGGTTGCTTGCCCAGCGCGGTTTAGCAGGTTTCATTGCATAGTCTATCGCGTGGTTTTCTCATGGTTACACCTCTATGGTCAAAAATTCACGGGTAAGCTGTAAATAATCCTCTTTTTCCAACTGTTGGAATTGGGGTATTATTTTTTCCAGCTCACTATGGCAATGCCTGCAAAGATACAGCAAAGGCGTACTGTCGCCATTCCCAAAAAATCTTTTGGGGAATATATGGTGCTTAGTGCCTTGCGTAATTTCCAAGCATTTCGGGCAAAGTATTTTGCACATTCATTGGTACCCCCTATGTATTGCTAACTAAGTGCATGCAGCAGCACTTAAGCAAAAGGCGCAATACTCTTGCGCCTCTCATTTAACGGTTGCTGTAATCGGTTACAAAGCGGCGCACAAATTCCAGTGCGGTGCTAAAACCAATAAAGATTGCTGGGCGCAGCCATTCGTATGCCCCAAGGTTTACGCTTGGCACAAATTCCTTAAGCGCCTGTTCAAGCGCGACGGTCAGAATTGCACCGCCAACGGTAACAATAAACAAGCGGGCGGTCTTTGCGACGCCTAGCCAGTCAATCTCAAACTTTTCACTTCCTGCTAGTTTCATTTTATTTGTAGTTAATTAGTCTGTAACCGCTAATGCGGCTGTCTGTCTTTGCTATTTTGTCTATTCTGCCTGTACCCCGCCAATCTATGTTGCTGTGGAAATACAGCCATGTGTCGCCATGGTCTGCAATTATGTAGCCCACATGCCCATATTTTGATAAATTGCGGAATACAATTACCGCCCCTACCTTGCCTGTCTTTGAGTTAATTTTTGTACTCTTAGCCAAGCCCTGCACATCAGCCCGCGGCACACCAAAGTGGTTGCGCAGTGATAAAACGCAGGTGCCAGTCCTTTTGCCTACCAAAGTTTGGGCATAAGCAACTAATTGCGCACTCCATTGCTGCTCTGCCTGCTTTTCGGTATAAGCCTTAAGCTGGTCATAGGTTAAGTAACTGCTGTCAGCTGTCGCTGTATGGGTGCTTATTGGGGTTGCCAGCACCACTAGGGCAATAAATGTTAAAATAAATTTCAAACATTTACCCTTTGCCTACCTCAAGCCATACATACCCCCCGTACCCCCTAAACTTTCGGTAGTTAATAATCTAATCGGTTAAGCCTTGGTAAATACCGCGCCGTTTGCCACGGTATACTTTGCAAACTGTTCAGCACTGAGCTGTACAATACTGCTTTCGCTGCCGCCCAAAGCTAAAAAAGTAGCCCAGTCGGTAATAGGCACTAAAGTACCACCGCCAATAGGCAGGTATACTGTGCTGTTGCTTGGGTGCTTGTATCCAATCATGCGTTCGCCTTTCTTTAAATATGGCGCTGGGTCTACCCAGTCAAAGTAGGCTGGGTTCTTAACGCCGTTAATTCTAATCCCAAAGTGGCAATGTTCTGCGGGCGGGTTGCCAGTGTCGCCGCTAGCCCCTGCTATAGCAATATGTTGCCCACGCTTTACTCTCTTAGGGCTGCTGCCGTCATTTTCATAAAGCGGTATTACTATTTGGCTGTTATGTGCGTAAATGCTCATGCCCCAGCTGTGCTTAATCCTTACTGATTGCCCATAACTGCCGTCATTGCCAGCAAAGATAACTTCGCCGTCGTCGCAGGCTAATATCCGTTTATTAGTGTCGCGGGTTCTAAAGTCAATGCCGTTATGTCCTGCCATGCCGTATTTTTTGTAATACTCAGGGCGGGCGCCAAAAGGTTGGGTAACAAACGGGGTTGGCGTATCTACTGGGTAAACCAAATTTATAGGCGCCCCACTGGTTAGCTGCGCATTAACTTTATCCTCGCCAACAATAACCCACATATCCCAGCATGGGGTTGCCCCCTCGCCCTCGTAGTCGTAAGCAATCCAGCCGTAGCCGTCGTCGCCCCAGTTCTCGCCCCAGTTGTTCTTAACTTCAATTGCCCCAATGCCTCTAAAATCGTCGTCATAGCCAGTGCAAACAATTGCGTGGCTGCCTCTGCTGGCTCGCTGTGCTGCCCATGGTATAAAACCGTCGTTTTCGGGATTGTCAAACTGCGTGTACACACTTACGGTAATAAGCACCGTGCCGTGTTCAACCAATGCCTGTTTAAGTTCCTGTAGGTTGCGCACCCGCACAAACCCACCCACCATTGCCCTTTGTATGGCACCCTCTGTTATTTCGTCAGCTGGTGCCTTTATGTAGTCTGCGTGGGTGGGGCTGGGCGGTTTAGAGTTAGAAAAATCCTTATCTAGCACCAAGCCTTTGCCAAATGCAACGCTCAGTGCTAAGCGTGGGTAGGTTCCCTCGTCGTCTGGTCTGCCGTCTAATTCTTTGCACCTGCCATATGTAAATCTGCCACTTAAAACCTCGTCTATATTAAGCAGTCGTTTACGGTGGTATTCGCACGCGCTCTTATTGGCAAATCCAACACAGCTGCCGTACTTTTGCCGTGCCACAGGGCTTTGCTTATCGCGCAGGCTAAACTTGCGCGGCAAACTAGCCACTGGTTCAGCCACGGTAGCATAGAGTATGTCGCGTTCGTCTACAGGGTCTTTAACCGCACCCAACGGGTATAGTTCGTTATCCATGTTTTCAGGTTAATTTGTTAGCCGCTAAAATCACTAAAGATACAACAACAGAAATAACCGCACTGCCAAGCACCGCCAAAATGGCGTACTTGCCTTTAAAATTTTCTCTAAATTGCTCATTAACCCTAATACGGGTTTCGTGGTCGGTGTGTATTTTCTCAGCGTCCTGCTGCATTTTCAACACCTCTGCCTTGTCTATTTTCTCTTGTTCCAAATCCCGCACTCGGTCAGCCACATTGTCCTTTACCTCTTTAATGTCAGCCCTAATGTCTTTAAGCTCTACATTTTTCATTTCGCTTATTTGCCTGCTCAACGCCCGTGTTTCGGCAACTAAGGTTACAATAGCGTCATGGTCGCTTTGTACCGCATGTGGGTATGGTGGCACCTCAGGGGTGCGTCGGTCTTGTTGTGTATCTTCTGCCATGCTTAATTTAGTTAATTTTCCATAGTTTTATGACTTCCTTAGCCTTTGCCACTTTTTCTTGGGTGGTAATTAGGTATTCGTGCCAAAAAAAGTTTGCATTTGGCAAGCCAATTTTTTCCAACAATTCTTTTAAATTTTGGTACTTCAACCCATACCTCGCTACATTCCTTGATAACACAAAATCGTCAATCAAATGGGCAGTATCTACTACTGTGGTTCTTTCTATAACGGTTGGATACATATATTGCATTACCTCGTCTAGTTCCATATCTTCAAGCGGTTTATATAAATCAATGCACCAGTCGCTAAAAATGGTAAACCAATTACATGTTCCAATATTTCTACCGTCGCGCAAAAAATATTTATCGTAACGCCACCTAATAGCCGCCATATCGCTACCTACTTGGAAAACAGTGCTTTTATCTAAAAAGTTAGTAAAATCTATTGTTTCAGGGTGTATTAAGCAGTCGCTGTCAATGTATATATTCCAATCTGCTCTATATTTTTGTGCTAAATCATAGATTTGCAGCTTTTCATAAACCACAGGCATGTGTGGGTATTTGCGCTCTGTAATATCTATAATTTCGGCGCCAATCCTTTTAGCGTAAAACTCTAAGTGCGGGCGCGTTAACGCCCTTAATTCGGGGGCGTAGTTATTTATATTAAGTGTGTAAATTATTTTTTTCATTTTTTTAGAATATAGTTGTTACTACTACTTTCCCATTACCGCCATTGCCAGCTCTGCTACCAGCGGAATTACCCCTTGAGCCGCCGCCACCACCGCCTGGCTGTTGTCCGTCCTCTGCTGCTATTGTTCCATTACCTGCATTACCACCTTTCCCACCAAAGGGGCTTACACCGCCTAAACAAGTTGATACTGTTGTGGCACCTGCACCGCCACCACCACCACCACCGTAAACACTAACCCCACCATTCCCGCTTGCACCGCCACCACCACCACCAAACACGCTACTGCCTGGGGTTTGTGTGCTATCTGCACCGCCACCACCACCAGTAGTGCTATTCCCTGCGTTCATACCATTGCCAGCGTTAGCACCTAATCCATAACCAGACGGGTGGGTAAAGGTTGCATTATTTGGTATATTGGGTGCGCCCCCTAAACCACCATTACCACCAATACCACTACCACCGACGCCGCCGCCCTCGCCAGCACCATACATGCCACCGCCGCCGCCTTGCCCGTCTGCAACGCCCTCTCGTCCACGCCCGCCGCCATATCCTGTAACTAGGGTTGCACCACTACCAAAAGTAGAGCTGGCGCCGTTGTTTCCTGCTGCCCCGTTAGTTGAGCCACCGCCGCCACCTTGCGCTACTGAGATACTTTCTGTTGAGCCTAGTTCAGACGCTTTAAAAACTTTCTTAAAATATGCACCGCCACCGCCGCCACCGCCGCCAGTAGCGTTAGCACCATTACCACCGCCGCCACCGCTACCCCAAACTTCAACAATAACAACACTATTTGCACCTGTACCTGTAGGCTTGTTCCAAGTTCCAGCCCCAACGGCTTCAAAAATTTGCATATTACTACCACCCTGCACAACTGCTGGGTTCGTAAGAAAAGCTCGCAAATCTTTATAGATATAAGATTGCCCAGCAGTATCAGTATCATAAATACCTGTCGCTGTTGTTCGGTGGTAGATATAGCAAATTGGTATAGTATTATTTACAAGTGCTGGTGCGCTTGGGCTGGCTGCCTCTGCCCCATTTGCGATTGTAATAGTTCCAGCACTATCAATATAAACCAAGTCAATGCGTGGGTTAACAGTTGGCGCTGTCATTGTTGGGCTATTCCCCCCTGCATATTCAACTTTCGTCTGTCCTATAAATCCTAGTCCAGCCTCAATTTTTATTGTCATATTTGGGCTAGATTGTGCAGACGGGTACAAAAAACTTGACGCGCTGGCGTCTTGTCTTAAATTATTGTATTGTGCGGCTGTGGCTGTATCGCCTGCCGCTACTGCGCTGCTTTTCATATAGTTTTATTTAATTTACTGTTATTACTAATTCTATTGTGGTATCTTCGCCACTTGCCTTTACATAAGGGCTGCTAAACAATGCGTGGTTCCACATTTGCCCGCTGCCTAAGGTTGCGCTACCGCCAATAAATGTACCCATTTCGTTATAAGTGTTATTAGCTACCGTGCCGTCAGCTAGGAAAAATCGCAGTGTAAGCACATTATTAGCAATCGTATATGCAGGGCTGCCTGCCCGCACTACAGCAGTGTTTAAGTCTGTATCAGCATTGGTTGGTGCTGTTGCGCTGGTTCCCATTTCCACATAACCAACTGCCAAGTCGTAAGTAGTCAGCCCTGCCAGTCTTTGGCAAATCAGATTGCGCCCGTGATTGCTGCTGCTTACTACCAAATTGTCTGTTACCGCACCAATGCCTAAAAAGTTTTCATTCAGTATTACCTCTGCCTTGCTTTCTAATTGCACCCACTTGCGCTGCAACCTCTTTGCAAAAGGAACTAACCAGTTAAAGCCTAGTTGGTCAACAGCAAACCACGCCCACGCCTCGCGCTTTTTTATAATGTTGGCTTTACTAAACAATGGCTGCACTTTATCTACAGTTCCCTTGCGGTAACGCTTAGCGTAAAATTTGCCAGTAATGCCTTTTAAGTTTTCGGGTATTATATGTTTCATAGTTTTAACTCCATGTGCCAAAATTCCAGTCAAAATCATTGGCAGCTACCCCCCACTTGTATGGCGGGCTTGTTTTAGTTGCGGTAACGCTCGTTTCCACTAGGGTTACGGTTTCAGGAAATACCTCAAGGCGCTGTATAACTTCGTCGTCTGCCACGCTAATGTTTTGGCGGTCTTTACTTAGCAATCCAACCATAATGTCAGCAAAGGTAAGTTCGCCACTTGCCAAAAACTTAACCGTGTATTCTAGGGTGCCGTAATTGTTTGCCCGTGCAGTAATGCGGTTAATCTTAAAGTAGCTATCAACACCAAACAGGGCGCTGTTAACTCGGATATATTGCCCAGTTTTTAGCCCTGTCTGCGTGGTTCTAAACCCGCCACTATATGCCCCGTCTGCCCATTTAGTCAGCTCAGCCTTTGCACGGGTATGTGCCTCGTCAATACTTTCAATGGTTTTGTCTACTATTAAGCCTTGGTACTCGCCGTAAGTAGATATACTGATTTGGTCGCGCACCTTGGCAATAAGCGGTATGTGGGCGTCGCCAAATACTTTAACAATCTGCCCTGCGGTTGGCTTGCTTGCCTCAGGGAATTTAATAGCCTTTTCGGTGTAGTTGTATAAACAGTCAAAGCTAGCAGGGTTGTCTATGTTGTCTATGCCCACGGTCTTGGCTACGCCTGCTACCGTAACCTCAACATTGCTGTAGCGGTAAATTTGGGTAAACACGCGCTGGTTGCCGTCTGCCTCGTACAAGTCAGGGGTAGTGGTATCAGTTAAGTTGTTCAAGTATTCCCCACCTCTAATAATTACGCTGTTGCGCAGCTCTATAATGTTTTGGTCAAAGTTCAGGCTATCACTAATGACCTTGCCGTTATCGTCCTCTACATCAAATGGCGCGGCATTGTTGCTTACATTAAAAAAGTGTATGTCGCCGTCATAATCTATGTACCAGTCATAGCCAATCAAATCAGCCAATTTTTGCAAACACTTGCTAGGTTGTTCGTAATTAAAGCGCACGCTGTCTATGGTCGGTAAGCCAGTTTCAACATTCGCGGTGGTAAACCCGCTGGTAAAGGTGCTAACAATGTCAGCCACAATATCGTCTATCGCCTCATTGTTGTAAGCCTTGCTAACCAGTGTTTTATCAAACTCATGCACCAAGTCCTTGCAAACAAATGAGTAACCTTTAAGCACGCCGCCAATAACCAAACTGCGACGGTCAACTATAGTACCCTCAAAAATCTTTACCGCGTCCTCAAGCAGCTGCACTGTAGCCCCCACTGCTGGTATGGTCTTGCTGGGCGTTTCCTTTATGTTAAAAGCCAAGGTATCAGGCTCTTTAGTAAGCCCCTCGTCCTTGGTAACGCTTTTCCAGTCAACCCAACTGCTGCGGTCAACGGTGTTAATTTTTAATACTAAAGCCATTGGTTAAATCCTTATTTGTTGCTTAATAACGCCAGCTAAAATGTCGCCAAAATAGTCTGCTTGCTCTCGGCTGGTCATAAAGGTACCCTGCAAAACCACGGTTAAACCGCTACCGCCACCTAAGCCGTATTTATCTGCTTTGCTCAAAGGTATAACCGCCTCAGCGCCCGCCTCGCCAATCATTGCAATAGTAGGTTTGGTAACAATCCCACCCTGTGCCAAGTAAGGTATGTTAGGAATTTGCGGGGCGTTGATTTTAACAATCCCAGCAGCTTTGCTTGCTACTGAGTTTACTTTGTTTATAAAGCTGTTAATCTTGTCTATTAAAAAGTTGATACTGCCAGTAACAATTGATTTTATGCTATCCCACACGCCTGCCACTTTGTTTTTTATCCCATTCCACATTGCGTCTGAGGCTGCTGTATAAGCCGCACTAAAACCATTGGCAATAGCAAGTATAATTTCATAACCAGCCTGTATGCCTGCTTTCATCTCGTTAAATTTGCCAATTACGGCGGTAGTGATTGCGTTCCAAACCGCTATGGTCGCATTTTTCAAGGTTTCCCAATGGGTAACAATTAAAACAATTACGCCAATTAAGCCAGTCAAAGGAATTAACAAAATCTGTATGGCGGTTTGTACAAAGTTTGGTAATGAGTTCCACACCTCAAGCGTTTTTTCCTTTACCCAATCCCAGTGTTTAATAACCAAAACAATGCCAGCTACCAATGCTGCCACTGCAACAATGACTATGCCTATAGGGTTGGCAGCCAAAAACATCAAGGCGGTGCCTAGCGCGGTAACACCGCTAATAACAGCGGGAATAATAAGCCCAATTGCGCCTAGCGCGGTAACAAGTGCCGCAACACCTGCGCCAACGGCTAATATAGTAGAAATAAGTTTAGGGTTTTCGCTTGACCAGTTAACAACCTTTTCAATAATCGGGGTAATGTAAGTAACCAACTGCGTCAGTGCTGGCAGTAATGCCGCCCCTATGTTTTCGCTAATGTTGCCCAGCTGTACCTGCAACTTAGCCATGCTACCCTCTACTGTTTGGCTGGCAACCTCGTTGGTGTATTTCAAGTTTTGTGCCAATCCCTCTTGCAATGCCGCAACCCGTTCGCTTTCGGTTCCAAACTGTATGAGCTTACGCTGTGCCTCGGTAAATCTAATTCCGCTTTTTTCAAGCACGCCAAATTGACCATTAAGGGCTTTCGCCATAATGTTTGCTGTTTGGGTCAATTCCTCAGCCCCCGCATTTACGCCAAATTGGTTAACGGCTAAGTCAGCCATGCTGCTGCCCAGCTTTGTTACCATGTCAGTGCTTAAGCCAAAAGTCTGCAACTGCGCCAAGCCAGTAGCTATTGCGTCGCCGTCTAGTACGCCTTTGCGTTCAAGCTCATTACTCAAGGCTTTCATTGCCTCTAACTGCTCGCGGGTTCCTTTGGCAACCTGCAATGTGGCATGCTCTAATTGCTTTTGGGCTTTTTCTGCCTCGGCATAATCTTTAATAGACTTGTACGCTACAGCACCAATTGCACCCAACGCAGCAGTACCCGCAACAGTCATTGTTTTAAAAGCTGGTTGCAGGTTATTTATGCTGCCGCTAATTTTGCCCATTGCGGCGCTTGCCTCGTCTTTTACTCTAACTAATATGCTAATGTCTGTTTCAGCCATAGCGTTGGTGCTTAATTATTCTTGTTTCCCGCACCCTCTGCTTGCAGCATGCTGGTAATTATGTCCAGCCAGTAAGCGGGTTGGTCTAGGTACTGTTCGCGTGTCCAGCCGTACTCTTTGCAAATAAGGGCAGCTAGCATATCTTGTGTTAGTTCTGCTCGGCTGCCCTTAAAGTACCGTTTCCACAGGTAAGCGGTGTATTCTATTTCGTCTGGGCTAAAAAACCCGTGTCTGCCTTTCCTGCCTCTGCTACCGCAAAGTCATATTCAGCAGGGCTTGCGTCTAGCAACAATTCAACTGGGGTTTCGGTGTTACCGTCATAGCTAATAACCGCCAATTCCAGCAGCTTGCGCTCTGCAATCTCTACAATTTCCCCGTTAAGTTCGCCAACCTCGGCTGTGCCGCCTTGCGGGCTAACTTTCAGGTTCTTTAGGTAAATGCCGCGCAATTCGTTGCGCTGTCGTGCGGTAAAAAATTTACGCAATACCAGTGTTTTTTTAGAGGGGGTTTCAAGCGTGATTGTATTTTCTGTGTCCATTGGTTTATGCCTTAATTATTTTTATTAGTAGCTAGCCACTGCGTTGGTAACAACGGCAGTAATCATTTTGCTGTCTGTAGTGTCGTAGTGTGCTGTAAACTGTGCGCTTTCAATCATAATGTCGTGCAGCTTAACTGGGGTGCTGTGTTCGCTAAATACGCACTTGTGCAAGTCAATACGCACTTGCGGGTTTGCTGCGCTACCAATCGTTACATCAGTGTTAATCATGTCTAAGCGCAAAGCCTTTTTGGTGCCAGCTAGGCTAGGTGTCTTTATGGTAGCCTCGCTATCCCAAATAGCCTCAAGTTCGCCGCTAATTGCCAATTGCTTGTTCAAAAAGTCAGCAGGGGCTACTGAGCCAAGCACCCAGTCAGGCTCAAGGTTGCTTTCAATTTTCAGCTTTAGGCTCTTAATAACAGTTGCGCTGGCAGCGGTTAATCCGCTTTGTGCGCTAGCCATTTTAAACACAACATGCTGCGGTAAAAAGCGGTTTTCGGTAGTGTTGCTTGGGGTCAATGTTGCGGTAGCGCCCTTTTTAGCCTTAAAGGTAACGCTGTATTCAAGGTATTTGCCCTGTTCGTAGTTAATTTCAAGGCTTTCAATACAGCCCAATGCGTGCTTGTAGTCCTGCCCTGCAAGCGGGTCATTCTTAAACAAGCTAATGGCTTGGTGCTGTGCGCTTTGTGCCACGGTAATGGTGTGGTCTTTAATTGACGCGTCGCTGTCTGCGTTGTCGCCAGTGCTTAATGAGCCAAGCACGCCCAATAAAATCAAAGCAAAATGCTTATCGCCAATCGGCGCTTTGTAAGTAACCTCAGCCCACTGGCGGGTAATATCCTCGCCTTGGCTTGCCTCAATGACGCCTAGGGTCTGCTCGTTAATAACCCTTTCGTCTTTTTCCAGCACATTAAACTCGTCGGTTTGCAGCCAGTAAGTCGCTGTGCTTTCGGCAGTGCCTCGGACGGTTTCCTTGGCAATACCAATTTGTAGTAATTTTCCAATTCCTTTGCTCATAAGTTTGTAGTTAGTTAATGCTAATTGCTAAACTTCTTTTCTCTCTTTTTCCCAAATTTCTTGTGCCTCAGCCGCACTGCTTGCTTGCACTGTTAGGGGTTCGTATTTCCCCTCGCCTGCAAAATGGTATTCCTCTTTACCGCTTTGCTTTGTAGCAGCTTTGTTTTGGGTATCCTCAGGCTGCATGGCTTTGTTTTTTGCGTCTTTAATCATGGTTATTTGTTTAATGTTTAAAAGGTTAATGTGGCTAATGCCTTAACTCTCAGCGTTACCTCAAACCAAATGTATGTGCGGTCAGGGGTGGTCAGTGCTTGCGGTTCGCTGCTTGCTGGCTCTATTGCCCCGTTTGCCACCCCGCCAAGGGTAGGGTCGTTATCAAACAGGTTAATAATTGCCTCTACCAAGTCCTCAACCTCTGTTGCATTGGCTATGTTATCGCCTCGCATAACCACAGTGATTTTAAAAGTGTAGGTTCGCATGTTATCGCGGTTGGTTTCCGCATAACTACTAATTGAGGGGGTGGTAACAACCGCCAGCGGGTAGGTGCCAGTGTCGCGGTTAATCGGGTCTATAGTAAAGTCGTCTATTACCACCTCGCCTAAGCTCGCAGGCACCAAAGTATCAAGGCTTGTTTTTATTGCGTTTTTAATGTCTGCGCTTTTGCTCATAATGGCTTAGTTAGTAATTGCTTTGGCTATTTGGTCAGCCACACTCTGTATATGCTCTTGGGTTTCGGGCTTGCCCGCTTTTGCTATTCTCGGCATAAAGGCGTTTGGTCTAATTCGGCTGGTACCCTCATGCACATACTCTGCGTAAAACACTGTCGGTTTAATGCTGCCCTCTAATTTCCCTGCGCTTGCCAGCCTAATACCTGTGCTAAAGCTGTTCAGCAACATGCCTGTACGGCGGTTGCGTGGCAGTTTAAATTGCAGGTTGTCGTCGGTAGCCTCTTTGTGCAGGGTTGCCAGTATTGCGTTAATCCCTCGCGCCAGTATGGGGTTGGCTCGTTCGGGGTAGTTTTTCATTCCCGCAACTATGGCGTCTAAACCCTCAATGTCGTACTCAATCATACAAACTCAGGTAGCCTACGGTAGCGGTCTAAAATCTGCTGGTCTGCTTTTTCCAAATCACTGCGCCACTGTATGCTTGCGTTCGCTATCCCCTCGCTACTCTTGCCCTCAGCCTCTCTGCGTTTCCAGTATTTCGTTACCAACCTTTCTGCTAAGTCAGTTAAGTCAGCAGGTAGGGTATGGCTACTGGTTCCAAACTCGTTAAAGTCAATCAAGTAGCCGCCAACATAAGTAACCCGCACGCTGTTAACACCTCTGCCTAAACCGCCCCATACTTTAATTAGTCCACTCTTGCCGTCGCCAATAATCTCATACAAGCTGGTGTCTAAAGTAGTCCATGTTCGGTTGCTGCCAATGCCAGTGCTATATTGCACGCTCGTTACGCTAATCAAAGGGATTTGTTTAACGGGTATCATATCTGTTGCGCCCCGTATTTCGTGTACCTCGCTTGTTACGGTTCCCCGCAAAAACCTGCGTCCAGTTTCGCCCTCTATTAAATCCGTTACGGCGTTAATGAGCCTAAGCAGCTGGGTGTCATTGGCACTAACCGTAATGCCTAGTCGGGTTTTAACCCGTGCCACAGTGGTTAATGCGTATGTGTAAATTTGTTCAGCCATAATTTTGTCGTGTTAATTCCCGTTAGGGGCAGGTGTTTCGTGCCGTTTATGCACCCGCAATTATTCGGGGGTTGCCGCAAACAGCGGGGGCTTAAACCAAAGGCGGCACCAACCCCCAGCTTGAGCAGCCGCTACACACCCCAAACAAGTCAGGGTGTGGTAGCCAGTGCTAAAGCCTAGTTAGCAGGCTTGTTGTAGCCGTTGCCTAGCAACACGGTAGCTGCACATGGGCAGCTAGGGGTTGTACCAGCCAAAGTAGCTACTACACGGATATAGCGGTCAACGCTAGTACCCAAGCCTTCAACGCGGATAACTTTAGTGTCGTTGTCAGCAGTAACAACTGCTGTGGCACCGCTTACATCAGCAAATGTGCTGTTGTCTGCGCTGTCTTGCACTTTAAAGTTGTAGGTTTCATCTCCTGTGGTTAAGTCAATGTCGCCTGCGTTAATTACAATCATTGCGCTGTTGTAGCCCAAGGTGTCTACACCAGTACCGTTAGCACTTGCGGTGCGCACAGCTGGTACCAAAGACACAACAGCTTTGATTGCGTCGTATACACTTTTCATTTTTTACGCCTTTCGTGAGCGTCGGGCTTTTGGCTTGACAACCTGCTCAACCTCGGCAGTTTCCTGCTCGCCAGTGGTCGCTGGTTCGGTTTCCGCTGCGCTGCTTTCTACAATGGGCGTATATTCCTTGTAGTCGGCAGTGTCAAAAGCCTTAATCTCGTCGTCGCTAAGAAAATCAATGACTGCGCCTTTTTCAAAGCGGCTGCCACGGATACTAAGCGGTCTTAATAATTCAATAGTCATACGCCGTTAACATTCTTAATTTTCAAATCCCTTTGGGGTAGCAGCTGTGCAACCAACCCCTACCCCAACGGGTTTATATTCTTATCTAGGTTTAGCTAGCAGCAGTCTTTGCAACCACAAATGCGGCAGGCAAAGCTACAGTTACAGCGTGGCGGTGCTTAAACACCATTCCAGCTTGGTCAGCAAGAGCAATTTCCTTGCCACCAAAGCTACCGCTAGTGTGCTTGGCAATAGCCATTTCGCCGCGGTCGCCGTATGCCAAAGCCTTTAAGTTGCCAAAAATGGCAAACTTGGTGCTTACAGCAGTAGCGCTGTTAGCAGGCAAGTGGCGGGTAGTAAACACTGGGTAGCCTAGAATTTCCCCAACTGGGCGGGTACCGCCAACATTACCAGCGTAATTAGCAAGCAATGCTGCGCTGGGTGCGCCAGCCATAGGCAATACATAGTTGCCAGCAGTGTCTTTCTTCATGCGTACCTTTGCCCAAACGGTGCGGTTCATGTAAAACGCAGCGCCGTCAAGCATGCTTTCGTCAAGGTTAGCAATCATGTCGCTAGCCTCGTCTAAAGTAAATTCAGCAAAGGTGTCGTTACCAGTAGCAAAAGTGTGTACGGTAACATCAGGGTGGTTAAGTACACCTACAAATGGGGTACCTGCACCAGCCAAGCCCTCTTTATCAACGCGGTTAGCCAAAGCCTCGCCAGCAAGTGCCAGCAACCAATCGGCTAATTCAACGCTGGCGTCTGCAAGCAAGTCATTGCCTACAACAAACGCAACTTGCCACTTTTTAGCAACAAGGCTTGCGCTGTCAAAGGTAATAGCTGTTGGAGTACCAGCGGCGTCAACGCCAAGGTATTCGCCCTCTAAAAAGCTGCCAGTGTAAGCAGGAATATCAAGCTGGTCAGTGTTCATAGTCCACTTAGTAGCTTGGTTCATAACTACACCAACGCTAGCCGCAATGCGTACAATAGCGTTTGCAACTTCGGTAGCTACCAAGTAACCACCGCGGCTGTCCTGTTCACTAATCAAGGCTTCGTTTGCCTTGGTGTCAACATTCATGCCCATTACAATGGCTTTAGCTGCGCTAACAAAATCTTTCTTTTGTTCGTCAGATAAGCCAGTGCGGTCTTGTCCAAAAAGGCTGCGTTCCATTTTCAATTGGGCAACAATCTTTTTGGTTTCCGCTGCAACCATAGGGTTGATAGCGTCGCCAAGTCGCTTTTCCATAACTTGGTCAACAACTTGCTCAAACATTGGCTGCAATTCCTTCAAAATTTTCTCGTCCATGTTCGTTGTCCTTACAGCGTTAATTTTTTAAAGCTCTGCCTAGTCGCTGTAATGCTAGGCTTTGCTGTAACTACTTTTGGCGTAGCTCTTTAATCTCTTTGTTGTACTTTTCCAAAGAGTTGCCTACTGCCGTAGCCACCATGCGCAACACCTCGCGGGTTTCAATGTGCCGTTGCAATGCACTCTTGACCTCTGCAAAGCCCTGCGGTAAGTCGTCGTTAGCGGTAGTCGCAGCCTCGCCTGCTGCTTTCCCGTCGCCGTCGTCGCTTGCGTCTGCCGTTTCAAGCAACTTTTCAATGGCGGTGCCACTCTCTTTAATCTTGGCAAGTGTGGTTTCAAGTAATGCGCGGGTCTGCTTGCTCAGGGTGCGCCCCGCTTTTTGCGCAATTTCCCCTAATGCCTTATCAACCGTTGCTGCAACCGCTTGCGTATGCAAGTCGGCTAGGGCTGTAATCATTTGCCCCATTTTCTCTAGTAGCTGCGTAACATCAGTGCCGTCTGTCGGTTCGTCGTCCTCTACCGCCTTTTGTTCAGGTTCGGTAGGTTCACCAGCACCCTCGCCGCTGCCCTCAGGCTGTGTAGCCTCAGGCTGCGGGCTAGTTTCGGTAGTTGTATCCCCGCCAGTTGGCTGTTGTTCGTCGCCGTTGTTCTCGGCGGCGGCTGGGGGTGTGGGTTCCTCAGTAGTAGCCTCGCTAGCAGGTTCCTCTGTAACTGGGGTTTCAGGTTCTGTGGGTGTTTCCTCTTTAGGCGCCTCAGGTTCAGTAGCAGCTGGCTCTGTCGGTTCTACTGGTTCAGGCTGTGTATCCTCTTTAACTAAAATGCCTTTGGCAAAAGCAAACTCTAAATTGATTTGCTTTTCGTGGGCTAGGCTCAATGCCATTGGGTTAGCTGGTACTGGTACAAAGGAAAATTCCAATAGTTCAGCACGCAAAATCACATTGCCCTCTGTTTCAAGCGGTATAAATCCAACGCTGGTAGTTCGCAACATTCCTGCGTCGTACAGCTTGCGCACTTCCTGCGCAAAATCGTGGCTTGCAAAGCGCCCCTTGGCTACCAGCTTGCCGTCTACAACTTTAATTTCGTCGCAAATGCCAATAGGCAATGACCAATAATCATGCCCAAACAGCACTACTGGGTTGTTCTTGTAGTTATCAAGCACCCAGCCGTCCTGCATGATAATGTCGCCCTGTCTGTCGCGGTCAGCAGTGCTAATCACAACTTCAAAGGTTCCTGTGTCTTTTGCCGCCTTGGTTTCAGCAATTGCCTCTTGCACTTCCTTTTTGCCTAACGCCTCAAGGAATTTAGCCTTTATTTCGGCTGTCAGTTTTTTTAGTTGGTTGTCCATAATTGTTAATTGCTTAATTTTTTTAAACTTCTATTTCCTCAGGGCGTATGTAGCAACGGCAGTTTGGGTGTAGTGCGCCACCGCTTACATCTGCGTAACTAATGTCAAGGCTCTGCCCGTTATTGGCTGTCAAAGTGTCGCCTAGCTCTAAAAAGTTTTCTTCAATGTCCACAATTTTGCCGTCCAGTTCGTCGCAAAATGCGCATGCCTCGCTGTCGGCTGTATACCATTTCAGGCTTTTTACTACCCCGCTTTGGTTCCAGCTTTCGCGGGTCGCAAAGTTCGCTATTCTAAAGCTCTCAGTCCTTGCTACCAGTTCAGCCCGCGCCTCGTCGCTAAAACCTCTAATAGTGCTTACTCGGTCTACCAGCTGGCTTAGGCTTTCCCCCTCTGCAAGCCCCTCAGCAATGGTGTCTTTAAGTAGCAATGCGGTGGTCTTGTTATAGTGGTCAGCAAATAGCCCGTAAAACTTTTCAAGCGCCTTGCGTGCCTCAGGGGTTAGGTAGTCGTCCAGTTCGTCGTCGTCTGATTTTTTAAAGGGCGTAATCTCTTTAACTGCCTTGCCGTCCAGCAGGTTTGCCGCTGCATTAGCCTCTTTGTTAAACAAGTCATTCAGCACTGGCGCAGCCAGTTTTTTAAGTGCCTCATTGGCTTTTTCCAAGTCAAACAGCTGCGGCTGCTTTTCTGCTTTTACAATCTCGGCTAGGCTTTCCTCTATTTCGGCAAAAACATTGTCATTATGCTGGCGTACTTTGGCACCCAGTAATTTAGCGTAAGGCTCAACCCGTACCACAAAGTTTTTATGTAATGCGTCGTATTCCTCATGGCTTAAGTCGGTAATGCTCTTGGTGGCAATCTTTGCCAGTTTTTCTTTGTGCTTTTCCAGCACCTCTGCGGTCTTTGCCGCCAGTTCCTCTGCAATTTCCTTGCGCTTGGTGGCAGCCCTTGCGTGCTTGGTCTTTCTGTGGGTAGGTTTACCGCCGCCAGTTTTCTGCTTTGCGGCGTGCGCCTTTTCCTCAGGCTTTCCAAGCGGTATGGTGCTAAAGCTGGTCATTACCGCGTCGCCGTTCTGTATTGGCGGTGCGTTAAAGTATCGTTCGCGTGCCTCGTTCACGCTCATTACAGGTTGCCCGCCAACTGCTGCCGTCATTTCAGCCATTAAGCCCTCGCGGTTATCGGGTACAGGGTCTACAAAAGTTAAGTAAATGTTTTCGCCAAACAATGGCACCAAAAACTCATTAAGGTAATCACAAATAAGCTGCATTTTCGGTTTGATTGTGCGGCTCATAAATACATAGTGTGCGGCGTCAGCAGTAGCGCGGTTCAGGCTTTCGCCTGCGCCAAGCCCCAGCACAATGTGCGGTACTCTAAACCCAGCAAGGATTTTGTCGCGTGTAAGCCTCTGCCCCTCGGTAAAGTCCATTTCTTTTTGGCTCTGTTGGGCAGGGGTAAACTCAGTACCCTTTGGCAAGGCTGCTGTCTTATATGCGTTATCAACCCCTTTGTAAATCCCCTCAAAAGATTTTTGTAAGTATTCCAGTTGTTCAGCAGTCCATGCGCTATCACTCTTAAGAAAACCGCCAATGTGGGCGCCGTTCTTAAAGAATTTGCGGTTAAATTCGGTTGCGTAGTTGTCTGCGTCTATCCAGTCGGCAATAGCCTGCACGGTTCCAATACCCTTGTACTGGTCGCGTGGGTTTGGGTATTTAATATGTAAAATTTGGTATGGGTAAAATGTCTTAGTGCTGTTGCCGTTGCTAAATACATATTCCTCAACGCCTAGTGCGCCAATGTTCATTTTCACGCGGTCAGGCGGCAGCAGGTGTAATGCGGTAGGGGTTTGCCCCTCGCTTTCCACGCCGTCAAGCACAATATAGGCATTTCCAGTAGCCTCTAAATGGCAGGCAATGGTGTATAAAAGTTCAAAGCCAGTTTGTCGCGTATTAACGGCAGCTAATAAATCAAGCAGCGGGTGTTCGTCCTTGGCGCTATCCCCGTCGCTTTTTACTTCCATTAAAATAAACTGAGTTCGCCCTATTTCCTCAGCAATAGCTTTGATACAGGCATAAACCCAGTTATTAAAAACACCCAAAGCGCGGCTATCGCTAACTTTGGTTTCATTCAGCCAAACGCTCAACGCGTCTGTGGTTAAGTTGGTAGTGTAGCTGGCGCTCTTGCGCAGCAGTCCAACAACCCCAAGGGCTTTGTCTAAAATGTTCATTTAGTTTCAGGGCTTAGGCAATAAAAAAAGGGCTTACGCCCACTACCCTGTTAAAGAGTAATTTGCGTAAGCCCTATTGTTCGTCAATTTAGGCTACTAACCCGTATTGTAAAAGTTTGTTTAGGCAGGCTGGTTGCCCAGCCACACCTCAGTACATTCATTATATCATAATTTTTAAATCATTGCAATATCATAAAGTGTGCATAACTACAAAATGTGCGTTTCCAGCCCACGCCTAAAGTCCTCAGGCTCGGTAAGGTTTATATTTTGGGCAAGGTTCTTAATAGCATGGGGTTTTTTGTTTTTAACAATTATCTGTATTTCCCCATAGCCAAGTTTTTCAACCAGCTGCATAAGGTGTTGCCATTCGGGTGGTAGTTCGCGCATTACCCTAGTTTGTGGTGTAATGTTGTTTTCCATTTTGTTTTTATCCTAATATCACTACCTCAGGCAACTGCACGCCCCCGTTTTGCAGTATCCCGTAAATAAGGTTAACTAAGCCGTCCAGCAAGTCGTCATGCTCGGCTACGCCAAATTCTAGTATTTGGTCTACCAATTCCTCACAGCCAGCCTCAGGGAATAGCACAGTACCATTTTGTATAAATGGGGCAATAGCCATGAGCTTTGCCCGCTTGTCAGCCACGCTGGTAATCGGGGTAATTGGCAACATGTGCATTTCGCCTACCTCAATAGCTGCCTTTTGGTAACTTTGAGCCTCAACATAAAACATAGCCATGCCGTAAGCCCGCAAAGCGTCCTGCTGCGCTTTCATGGTACTTATGGTCTGAGCAAAACCAAGCCTAGCATTTATAGGCTTTGGCAGTACATAAATTTTTGGCTTGCCCTCAATCACGCTGCCCAAACCAGCCACCATGGTGGTATAGTCGGCAGTCTGCTTTTGGCTAATAGCCAAGTCAACACCGCTGGCAACCACGGTAATGTAGTTCGGCAGTTCGGTGTAGCGGTGTATCTCATGGTCTTTAACAATCTGCTCGTCCTCAGGTATTACTTTAAGCAGGTATTCACGCAGCCAGATAAGGCGCCCCACTTTAGCAAGCTGGCGGTCTAACGCTGCCTTGTCAGGGTATTTGCCCACCCAGTTGCATTGCCCTTTGTCGTCAACCAGCGGGTAACTGCGGTTAGTAAAAATATGCCCCATGGCGTCAGGCTTGTCTTTTTTGCGCAAGCGTGCCATAAGTGCGTCGCGGTGCAGCTCGTTGCCTATGATAATCAGGCGGGCTTTTAGTTCCTCAATGGCAGGAATAACCACGCCCCTAATCCAGCGTTCGGTTTTGTCGCGGTAAATCTTGCTCTGCACTTTGTCTATTTCCTCGCAGTCGTCAATTATTACCAAGTCAGGGCGGTACTGGCGGTGCCTCAACCCACGGATTTTTTGCCCACGGCTGCGTGCCATAATACGCACCCCGTTAGCAAGCAAAACATTGGTTTCGCTAAACTTGGTGCTAACCTGCTCGCTAGATATTACTGTGCCAAAATCATGCTCAATAAGCGGGTTGCTTTGCAGTTCCTCTCTAATGTTGGCAATGCTAAGTTTTCCTACCTCGTCGGTTTCGTTAACCAATATAATAAAATGCGCCTTTTCAAACAGTGCGCACCACATCACAAAAGCCAACGCCACAATACTAGATTTGCCGCTGCCTCTAAACCCTGTGATTGCCAGCAATTCCTGTTTCCAGTCCTCAAGCAACGCAATAAGTTCAGTGTGAAAATCTGCCGCTGGCAGGTTCCAGTAATGGCTTAAATAGGCAGCCATAAAAACAGCAAAGCTACTTTCGCTGGCTATAACCCTAATCTCTGGGTCGTCAATCAAGTTGGCTAGCTGCTCAGGGGTTAACGCGGCTATGTCGTCAATTTGCTGCGTTATTTCCTGTAGGGCTGTCGGTAAGGGTTGGTTGTACATCAATTGTTGGTTTTATTACGCCCAAGTTCTGCATGGCTCGGCTAATAGCCTGCCTACGGTCAGGGTCTAGCACCAGTTTGTGTTTTAAGGCAAGGCTGCCAAGGTTGCGTTCAAATATCCCTGCGTCCATTTCAGCTTGGAATAAGTTGCGGTCAGCCTCAAGTATCAGTTTTCCTGCTGCTACTCGGTCTTTGTCTAAGCTGCTGGGGCTTAGCAGTATTTCAACCATTTTTTCTACCACCGCAGCTGCCGTGTCCTGCATTTGGGCAATGCGCTGTTCAACGGCAATTATGCTAATGTTGTGTTTTCGCTGGGCTTTGATTTTATCGCGCAGTTTTATTATGTACTGTGGGGTCAGTTTTATTGGGTCGCGGTGGTCATTTTCCAGCTGGTCGGATATTTGCCGTGCGCTAAATGTCGGGTTAAACGCCAAAATTGCCCGTACCCGTTCCATTAAAATGCGCTCACGGGTTTTATTGTGTCTAGGCATTGTCGGTACCCTCTACGCCAAACATGGCTTTTAGTTTATCGTCCTTAAGTTTGTCGTTAGCCCATTCCATAGTGTGGTTTAAAATCACAGTCAAAAGGTGCAGTGTTTGGTCAGCTGGCAGGTGCAGGTGGTCGTTAAAAGTTACCAGCACACCGTCAAACATAGCGCTAATAAGCGCCTCAACCTCTTTTATGTCCACTTTCCCGTCAGGGGTGGTATGCAAAAACTGCAATTGGATTTTATTTTTGGGCTTTGCCATGTTTAAAACTGTTCTTTAACAAACTTGATTTTGCCGTGTAAGTATTCGTTGCTGGCGCTCTTGCTGTCAATGTTTTTGCGCAACTGTACTGCGCTCATTTCGTACTTGCCAATAACCTGCTTTTTATCGGTCAGTTGCTTTGCAACCTCTTTGGCTTTGTCGCGGTCTGCCCGCTGGTGGCTCTTGCTCAGCTCGTCAAATTCAGCCTGCAATGCCTCGCGCTCTGTTTCGCGCTTAACCTGCTCTGCCTCTAAATCGGCTATGCCCTTAGTTTGGTGGGCAATTTCAATGTCATTAGTCCAAATCTCACGCTGTACTGCTCTTAGGTACTGGCGCTTAAATAAAAACTTTCTAATAGCTTTAATCATATTTGTTGGTTATTGGTTAATTTCTTTTTTGCCCTCACACTCTTTATTGTCAGGGTATATCTTGTTGCACTGCCACTTTTCCCCGCACACCTCGCAAGTCATTATGCACTTGGTGTGGTCGTTGACTGGCAAGCCGTGGGCGTCTGCTGCCCTGCGGCACTTCACGCACAGCCCAACTGAGGCGTCAGGCTCGTAAATGCCGTCGCAAACCAGCGGGTTATAGGTGCCGTCTGCTGTCTGGTCGTGGTTCCACTTATGCTGCATACTCTAGGCGCTTAGGTTGTTAGAAATGTCCTTTAGCGTTCGCACATTCTCGGTAAACAGCCGTGGCTCTACCAGCAAAGCCCCGTTAGTGTAGGGTTTGTGCAAGCCCTTAATTTCGTCGTCCTGCTCAAAAATGAAAATGCTCAGGTGGGGGTGCTTAGGGTTTGGTTTGGCGCCCAACACCTTTTTGCCTAGGCACATCAGGGTGGCGGCAAAGTTCAGGTTGCCCACCTCGTAACCAGTAATAACTTTCTCGCCCGCGTATGTTGGTAATTCACTCATATTTTTATAGTTTAATCTTTAGTTTTTTCTCTGCCATTTTCCGCACCAGTTCGTTGCTATGGGCTACGCACTTAACGCTCAAGTCGGTTAGCTCATTTAATGCCACAGGCTCGCCAGTGTCCATGTGCATAAAGGTTATTTTAACCTCAACAGCCCCGCCGTGTTCCGCGTCTATTGCCCAGTCGTAACTGCCGCTAACCCATTTGTCTTGCACAAAAAGCGCGTCCAGTATTCCCTTTAGCACATTGTCGCCGTCGCCACCCTTTTTATTTGCCCATTGTATCTTAATATCCACACGGGCGCATAATTCGGGGGCAAGCAGTATGGGCTTTTTGTGTCTAAATATATTTAGCGTGTATTTGCCCATGCCAGTGGCGTCAGGGTTCTGTGCGCAAAAATGTTGCTGCACATAGCTAACCCACCTAACATAACGCTGGTAACGCTCAGTATGCTTGGTGCCTTGGGTGGTTCGGGTGTAAGGCACTGGGTTGCCCTTTGGGTCAAAGGGATTGCCCGCTATTACAAATTTAATGGTCATGCTTATACTTCCTTTATTCTGCCTCGCACCTTGATTTTGCCACCCTTTACCTTTACCTCAGCCAAGGTAACTTTCGGTTCGTCCAGTTCCATAAGTATTTTGGTGCTTTTCTCAATGGCGTAAGCAATCAACGGCTTTTGTCGCAGGGTATGAAAATCCTCACTGCCAGTGCCCGCCATTTCTATGCACAGGCGGTCTTTAAAATCGTTAACAATTTCTACTGGCGGGAAATAGGCAGTATTCTTGCTGCTGTACTGCTCAACCAACACTGCAATGGCGTCAATGTAAGGTTGCAGTTTTTCCTTAAATTCTTTATCTGCCTTTTTTATATGGGCAAATTCATAATGTGTAAATTGCATATTATTTTACTTTCTTAAATTTAACGCTAAATACTGGTTCCAATGGGTTGCCGTCATGGTCTTTAACCTCTATCGGTTCGCCACTAGCTAGGCTGTTAACCGCCAAATCAGTCAACAATTCTTTGTCGTTTTTCTCAGCCGCAGCCAATTCTGCTAGTTCATTAAACAACTCAGGGTATGCGTCGCTAATGCTTTGCAAAATCTGCTTGCGCTTTTCGCCTAAAGCAGCTAGCTGTTCCTGCACTTGGGTGTAGGCGCTATCCTGCTCTAAAATATCTTTCAGGTTAATTTTTAAAATGGTCTTGCGGTTCTTATTTTCCGCTGCCTTATCAAAGGCTAATTGTAGCTGTGCCATGGTTTAAAGCCTTTCCCAGCTATCGGTATAAATATCTACATCAACCTCTACCGTATCGCTGTTTAAAAAATGAGTTAGTTTTTTTATAGTGCCTGTTTGTATAAACTTTACTTTCTTGCCAACCCGCATATCACTACCACCTTGCAAGCGCTGGGTTTCAGTACGCTTTGGGCGCGGTGGTTCAGGGTGGGCAATTGGTATGTGCGCGTCGCGGGCTTGATAACTTTTAAATCTAGCATTACAGCCACTTTTCCAGCAGGCAAAGCGTAATTTTGGGGTTGTTCTTTTCTTTGTTTTTCTCATTGGTTTATGCCTTAATTATTTAATTACCACCATACCTTGCCCCCAAGTTTGCACCAGCTACAGCTACGGTAGCCGTAATTGTGGCAAGTGCAGTTGCATTGACCAGTCAGCAGGTTCACAATTTTTGTTAATATGTTCATTTCTTTTTTCTTAATTAGTATTCCCCGTCCTCAATGCGGTCTGTGTGGTCTACCCTGTAGCGCATAAATCGCTCTCGGTATTTAATGCGGTTCTCTCGGCTACTGTCCATTTTGTCTAAAATGGCGTTTACTTCGCTTTGGTCAACCACGCAGTTTTTGCGGGGCTGGTTTTCAGGCTGTAATGGGTTCTTATTAAGTTTTTCCACTGTGTCTAAAATACCCATAGCTTTATTCGTTATCAGTTTCAACAATGCCCTCTGCCTTGTTTTGCTCGTCAACCACGGCTTGCTTGATTTGCCCCAACAAGTCAGATAACCGCTTGTAGGTTTTGGTCTTAGGCTGGTTATGTATGCACGCCCAGCAAACCATGTTTTGCAAGCCCCTATACCTAATCACTTGCCCACGCATGGCAATAAAGCTAAAGCCACATTCTTTGCACTTGGCAATTTGGGCGGTTCCGCGGGTAAGCATTTTAATTTGCCTGTCTGTCAAAAGCTCTTTAGCCTTGTCTGTTAAAAACCTGCCAATACTGTTTGTCATTCTCAGGTTCAACAACCGCTTTTGCTGGTATTCAAAATCCCTAGCCCCTCGTCCATAACTCATGCCATTAGGCTTTTGGTTTGTGTTCGCTATGGTTATCCAGCCCATACATTTTGAGTTACTGCGTTTTTCCAAGTCGCTACCTTGCCCAAGTTAATGTAGAAAACACAGGCGCGGTTAGTGCAAACCCAAGTAAAGGTTTGGGTGGTCTGCATGTTGCCCTTGTCGTCAGGCACTAATTTTACTATTCTTGTCTGCTCATGCCCGCAGGTTAAGCAGTGTGGTATTTCTTGTTTCATTCTCTCTGTTTGTTAATTTTTTAATCCTCAGGCAAATAAACGGTTACTTTGCGCGGCTCATAGCTTTGGCGGTATTGGTAGTTGTCTGCCACCGCACGGCGCACAAAGCCAATTAAGTTGTGTAGGATTTTCCCGCGCTTTCCGTTTTGCAGGTTGTGGTACTGAGCATGCACTAGGTAAAAGTCTAGTTCGCCATTTATGCGGTAGTGGTCTTGGGCAAGCTGCTGCACCGTAAACCCTGCCCGCTTAAGTCTGCTTAGTTCCTGCAACCAGTAAGTGCGCCTGTTGCCTCGGCGTATTCTCTGCTCAAGGCGGTACTGTTGCCAGTAGTTACTCTGATTTTGCATATTTCAAGTAATCCCTGTAGTAAGGGCAGTCAGCGGTCTTATGCCCTGTGTTGTAGTAACAAAGGGCGGCTGGCAAACCCATAACAGGTACCCGCTTTTCAAACCAAGCCCTAACCAGCCCCGTTACCTCGGCGTGGCTGTCAAAGCATTTCCAGCTGTGGGTGCTTTGGGCATAGCCATAGCCGTTATACTTTCCCTGCCTCTTGCAGCCGTCGTTTTTACCGCTGCTGCTTTCCTTGCGGTAGACAATGCGCAGTATTTCGTCATAGTCCACTACTGGCTTAACTTCCTCTTTTGCCACGGGTGCCACAGCTTGCGCTGTAGGCACCACTTCAACCTGCTTTGCCTGTGCCTGCGTTCGCGGGCTTAGGTAAATAGGGGTCTGTAGCTTAATCGGGGTCTGCCAGTTAATGGTGTTGCGGTCAAAGAAATAATCAATGCCGTATGCCGCACTGAGCAGTAAGCCAAGGGCTAGGGTCAGCAGTACCAGCCATTTGGCTAGCCTGCGCTTTAGCGTTGGTTTAACTTTCGGGGTGTGGTTCTTTTGTGTCTTGCCCCGCTTTGTAGACACGGCAGGGGTAAAGCCGTCGCCCTCAGGTTCGGGAGTAAACCTAGTAGGCTCAATTAAGTTATTGTCTTTGTCATAAGTTGGCATATTTTTGTTTTTGTTTTCTGCTCACGCATTTATACAGCCACCCCAGCGGGTAAAACCCCCTCTAAGAGAAAAACCTGCTAAGGTAGCCAGTTAAATGCGCAAGCGGTTAATTTACTTCATTACAAACAACTTTGCTTTAAGTTCTGCCAGCCTACCGACCAAGGCGTGGTTGTTTTTGCTAGGTTGCCGTAAGTAATGGGTAGAAAAGCTATCAAGTTCCCGCCAAAAGTTCGGGTCATTCTGCATACGGTTCATAAGTCCATTGAGTATGCCGTTACTGAGCAGTACAGATATGCTGGGGTTAAAACTCTTAAAACTACCGTGGGCTAGGAAATAAATAGCTAATTGCTGTAATTGCAGGGGTGTCAGTATGTTCATTTCCAGCACACGCTTTAGGTTCTTGCCGTCCATAGGTGCAATTAGTGGCTTTATTCCTCTAGTCTGCTTAACCGTGTTATGCCAAAACTCAATAAATTCTGTGTGTGGTTTATGCTGTTTTTTATCCACAGTCGCAGCCGCGTCAGCGGTTGCAATAGTCTTGGTTTTGTTACTTGGTTTCTCTTGGTTTTGTGGGTTAACCTCGTTAACTACTTTTGGTAAACCGCGTTTACCACTTTTGGTTAACGGCGTTAACTGGTTAACGCGGTTAACTACTTTAAATAGGGTGGTCTGTTTAGGCTTTTCCTTACGCTCTTTGTTCTGCTGTAGGCGCATGTCGCTAATGATTTTTAGCGCAGCCTCTATGTTCAAATTCAGGTTTAGCTCAAAAAAATTGCCTTTTGTAGTTTGTTCAGTGTAAATAACGCCCGCTGCCACTAATCGCTGTAATGCCCAAACTACTGCTGGGCGGCTAAGCCCAGTGCCATGGTCTAGCACTTGCCCGTCCTTTGTTTTAATTCCGCGCGTAAATTGGCTAAGGCTAATGCGGTCTTTGCTTTTCCCAAAGCCAAAAGTTCTGCGGCAAATATACAAAATACATTTGGTTTCAGGTTCCGCTAACGCTGGCAGCAAATGGTCTAAAATTAGGTTTGGTATTTGGGTTGTATTTGGAATAAGTAGTTTTTCGCCCATGGCAGTTAAAATAATGGCTGGGTAAATGACAATGAGATTTGCTCGCTGCGCTTTTTCACATGCTTGCAGGTTTTGTGGTAGGTAAACCGCGGGCAGGTACACTCTATGCTGGTTCCCAAATCGGTAATAATATAATCCTTGTATGGGTAGGTTTCGCTTTTTACGCGGGTTATAATCGGCTCATTCAGCTTGCTTGGCGGCGCCCAGTTCAGCTTGCTTGCCTTGTAGCCCATTGCCGCCCGCCATTCCTCAATGTTAATTTTTCGCTGGTGCGCAATCTTTTCGTCAGTTGGCAGGTATTCCATGCGCTGGTTAAACCACCTGCGGCAACGCTCAATGCTTGAGGCTGTTTTAATAGGGTCTAAGCCAAATTTCCCGCAAACCACCGTTACCAGTTCAGCGTCGCTGTTACGGGTTTCGTGGCGGGTTTGTAGTACAAATTCCACCTGTGCTTTTAATGTTTTAATTTCTGTGTAGGTTTCCATTGATTTGGTTTTCAGCGATTTTTAAGATTTATTTCATTTGGTATCTAAAAAATTTTTAGCTACTATGCCTAACCCGTTTGCGCAATACGGGCTAGGGCGCAACAGCCAAACTACTTAACGCGGTTTAGATAAAGCACCAAGTCCTCAATTTTCAAATCATTTACATTAAAAACTTGTTGGTACAACTCACTGTTGGATATTTCCAACTTGTTTTTACCAGTTGGCACTTCTTGCTTTACATAATCCCGTTTTTCCTCAGGGGTTAAGTCGCTAAACTTCCAGCTAGCTATTTCTTCCTGTGAGTTAACATTCACAATTATTGTTTCCGTTTCCTCACTCTCATAAACTTCACGCACTAATACTTGATATTTTTTTATCATTGGTTTAATCCTTTATTATTTTGCTTTTCTAAGTTGCAAAAACTCAGTTTGTTTAATTTGCACTGCGTCGCCAAACATTTGCGCAATATCGTTAGGCGCTTTTTCCTTTAGCCAAGTGGTAAGCAATGTGGTGTTAGGTTCCTCATGCGCTGGCACTTTGCTAATAAAGTTGTTGAGCTTGTTAGCTTTCAGCTTTTCAATCAGCACATCAGCAGTAGGTAATTTATAGGCGGTTTTATGAGCAACTGTTGCTGTATAACCGCTGGCATGCCGTACGCTTTCAATCCCCAGCAACATCAAGGTGTCTACCAGTTTTTTGCGCAGTTCGTCAGCCTTTGCCTGCACCTCTCTTGCTTTGGCACTGTGGGTGGCTGCCTCATTTTCCAGTTCCACTATCTGCCCTACTACGCTTTCAGGGGTTAACTTTTCGCCAGTAATGCTAGTAATTTCGTTAGACATTTGGTGCCTCGTCTAGTGCTTTAACCGCGTCCATAATTTCCTTAACTTGGGCTGCGCTTAAGTCAGTTACTTTTTTAACCTCAACATTAAACATTAGGCTTATCCACTTAACTAGGTTTTCGTCGTCCTTTACTGCGGCAGTGTCTAACGCTACCTTTCTAAGTTCGTCCAGCTGGGTAATTGTTGCCCGTTCAGTTAATGGTGCTACAGTCGGCTTTGGCTTTTCGGGTTCTGCCTGCGGTTCGGTTTCCGTTTGCGCTGGCTGTTCGGCTGGTGCGGTAGGTTCAGGGGTGGCTGGCATTTCCTCAGCTTTTCCGCTGTTAAACCAGTTAAGCAAAATTTCCCCAGTGTCAGGGCTTGGCACAAATGGTGCGCCGTCAAACAAACTGGTGCGGTCTTTGGTGGCAGTAGCCACATGGCTTGACTGGTCAATGTCCAATACAACCGTAAATTCATAGTCCATGCCCTCGCGCTGCACTGGCGCTAATCCAACTTTCTTAGGGGTCATGCCGCCTTTGCTGTTGGTTTCCAGCACATAGTCAGTTTTGCTGCGCATGGTTGCAATAATGTGGCAGGTGCTTTGCAGCATTTTGTCTACCAGCTTGTTGTGCAATGGGGTAACATCACGCCATGCTGTGTAGGAATTGCCGCTTTTGCTTGCCTTGCTAATGGTGTCTACCTTATCAAGCAAACCGCCTGTGCCTGCCCATGCGTGGGTAAGGCTGTCAATAATCACAATGTCGTAGCCCGCTTTTTCCGCTGCGTCAATTGCGGCAATATACTTAATCGGGTCAAACGGCGCGTGCATGGTGATAACATCAAACTCAGGGATATTAGGCTTGCCTGCCTCAAGTTCCGCGCTGCCGTTCTCAGTGTCAATTACTGCGATTTTGCCGCCTAAGCCCTTGGCAATGAGTAGGGCGCTGTGGGTTTTCCCCCCGCCAGCTGGGGCGCATAATGCTATGCGTGCTTTTGCGCGTTTGCGTTCAGCTTTTCTAAACACAATTGCGCCTGTAGTTACTTGGTTCATTGTTCTTTTCTCTCTTTAATAAATTGATAAAATTCAGCTTTGAGCCTATCAACCTTGCCGTCGTAATAATCGGTAATGAGTTCGCTGGCATGCCGCTTAGTTAGTGTTTCCGTAAAATCCCACATGCGGCTATCGTTATAGTCGTAATACTCAGGGCAATACTTGTGTAGAATTTCTAGCAAACGGCTTTGTTGGCTCAAACTTGCTTTATTTGCGTTGTCCATGGTTCTTTGCTCTCTTGGTCTTTGGCTGCGGTATAAATTTTTTATACGGGCTGTCAAAGTAGGTAATCTTGATATATTTAGTTTTCATTTTGTTTTTGTTTTAATTGACTAACTACTGGCTGTATGTCCTAGTACGGGGGCATACATTTTATGCCGTACCATACTTGGCACCAGTCGTAGGTGGCAATTTGCCACAGGATATACACAGCTACTATTGCCAACACTATGTATAAAATTGTTTTTAGCATTTTTGTTTTTTGGTTAGATATACGCTCTTATAATCCCTATTGTCGGCTAGGGCGCCGCGACCTTTTAAGGCAATTAAAAAACCCTGCTTTCGCAGGGTTTAACCTTTTAGTCTTATTTGGGTGTTATGTGATTTTTCCTAAGTTTTTAATGTGTTCTGCCGTATTCAGCAAGCCACACTTCTTATACTTTTTACCGCTACCACAGAAACACGGATCGTTACGGCCGATGTCACCCGCACGTGGATCTTTTTGCTCAGCTACAGCTGTAGGTGCAGAATTGTTGGTTGAACCACCAGTCATATTAATGGTAGCATGATGGTGTTGTTGACCCTTGTCGTCCGTATGAGTTTCAACACCGATTCTTAAAGCAGCACCTAAAATCTGTTGATCGATTTCTGATAACAGCCGTTGGAATAATAAGTGACCTTCTTTTTTATACTCAACTAATGGGTCACGCATACCGTAACCTCGCAAACGAACCGAGTCACGCAAGTGGTCCATAGTGTCCAAATGTTCCATCCAAAGTCTATCAATCGCTTGAAGTGTAATGGAACGAAGAATATTTTCGTAGAGCTCTTCACCAATCTCTTTACTCTTTGACTCCATAGCTTCATCAGCCAACTTATTAAGCTCATCTAAAACTACAAACTCGCTGTCTGCAGCGGAAGTTGTTCGTTCAAAAATTTGATTTTTAACTTCATCAGTTAGATTTGGCAATATCGCACTGGCTTCCAGTGAAATTTGCTCTAACGCTTCTTTGAAATCAAGGTTCCCGAAATGAACAGAAGTAATTTCAGCAAGTCTAGATTTAAGTGATTCTAAAATCTCACCTTTAATTGGTTCCTGATCTTTAGTTCCAGATAAATATTTGCGACGACGGGAATAAATTTTCTTACGTTGATGATTTAAGACATCATCAAATTCAAGAACACTTTTACGAGTATCAAAGTTAAGACCTTCAATTTTCTTTTGAGCTGATTCAATTGAACGCGAAATCATTTTCGCTTCGATTGGTTGGTCGTCTGGAATCTTTAGAGTTTCCATCATGCCTTGCATGCGAGCTCCACCAAACAAACGCATCAAGTCATCTTCCATGGAAACGTAAAATTGGCTTGAACCTGGGTCACCCTGACGTCCGGAACGTCCACGTAGCTGATTGTCGATGCGGCGTGATTCATGACGTTCTGTACCGATTACAGCTAATCCACCGGCCTCACGCACGCGCTCAGCCTCTTCTTTATCAACTGGATTTCCACCGAGCAGAATATCTACACCACGGCCAGCAATGTTTGTCGCAACAGTAACTGCACCAAAACTTCCTGCTTGGGCGATAATCTGCGCTTCACGTTCATGGTTCTTAGCGTTCAATACTTCAAATGGAATGCCCGCTCTTTTGAGTTCTTCTGCTAACAACTCATTTTTGGCAATACTAACTGTACCGATTAAAACCGGTTGTCCTTTCTTATGACGCTCTTTTACATCTCTGGCAATTGCCGCAAATTTTCCTGGTTCATTTTTAAATACTAAATCGGATTGATCGATACGAACCATTGGTTGATTGGTAGGAATTTGTGTAACTTCCAGCTGATAGATTTTGAAAAATTCTTCTTCTTCAGTTTTAGCAGTACCGGTCATACCAGAAAGTCTGGAATAAAGTCTGAATAAGTTTTGGAAAGTGATTGTTGCTAACGTTTTACTTTCTTGTTGAATCTTTACATTTTCTTTCGCTTCAATCGCTTGGTGTAAACCTTGACTGTAACGTCGACCAAACATCAGCCGACCTGTGAATTCATCTACAATGACAACTTCGCCATCACGGATAACGTAATCGCGATCACGCTTGTACAAAGTTTTTGCACGGAGAGCTTGTTCAATATGATGTAATGTTGTTACACCAGCGCTTGTGTCGTAAATGTTTTGGACATTAAGAATTTTTTCTACTTTAGTGATTCCGTCATCAGTCAAACTGGCAGCTTTATGTTTTTCATCAATAGTATAATCTTCTTTATCTTGAAGTTTGTCTACCATCTTAGAAAATTGATAATACTTATCTGTTGGTTCAGAGTCTGGTTGGGAAATTATCAATGGAGTCCGAGCTTCATCAATTAGAATGCTGTCAACTTCGTCTACAATTGCATAAAACAAATCGCGTTGTCTTAGTTGATCCACACTTTGAACCATATTATCGCGAAGATAATCAAATCCATACTCATTGTTTGTTCCGTATGTGATATCGGCTCGATAAGCTTCCTGTCTTGGCACCGGTCTCATGTGCTTCACGTCCAAAGTTAAACCCTGAGTACCCGCTTCGATTTCATCAATTTCTTCCTGCTCCGGTTGATAGGATTCGTCGTATAGAAACGAAGCTTCATGTTGAATACTTGCAACAGATAAACCAAGAAAAGCATAAACCTTTCCCATGTCGCTTGCCTGCCATCTAGCCAAGTAATCATTAACTGTAACCAAATGGGTACCACGTCCAGCCAAAGCAAACAAGACTAACGGCAAAGTTGCTGTTAATGTTTTACCTTCACCAGTTTTCATCTCAGCAATACGTCCTTCCGATAAAACCAAACCGCCGATTACTTGAACGTCGTAATGAAATTGCCCACGAGCTCGTTTAGATGCTTCTCTAGTTAGTGCAAATACGCGAGGACGAATTTCTATTAACTTCTTGAATACCTTACTCTCATCTTGAATGGATTTTAATTCATCTTTAAAACCCTGAATTTCTGCGCGGATTTGGTCATCGGATAAAGCAGAAACTTCTTCTGCTAGGCCATTGATTACACCCAATTCTGATTGGTATTTTCCCAAACCACCGCCAGAAGAGAAGTTGAATAATTTACTAAATATTGACATAGATTTATTTTAGATACTGTGCTATTATACTGGAAAGCTTGGCTTTCGCCAAGCTATTCTATTACTTATTTTGGAGGAAATATGTTATCTGAAGATATCAGTAAATGCCGTGAAAGAATTGTGAAAGCACCAGACATATCTGGCAAAGTCACAGCTTTCGTAGCCCTTGAACCTACTGTAGCGAAGACCATATTCGGAGGATTGCCACCCAGAGATAGAACAGATATCTCTGAAACTTTGAGATATGTCCTAGAGTACTCGACTTTACCAGTCGAAATTAACAAGACTCTTGAAGATCAAGATGGAATTCGCGAACAAATTCGTGACAGAATTCAATTTTTCTTCCGCAAAGGTGTCTTCCATTAATCATCACTGCGCTTAAAACCGCGAATCACATTACCCAGCCTTCTCCGAAGGCTGATTTTTTTATCTTTACTTTTCGTGAGCTGAGTTTGAATTTTTGGAATAACCAAATCTAAGGCTTCATAAAAATCATTACCGTTTGCATCTGCATAAACTCCATGTGGGCTAATCTGAATATCGACTCTGAAGAACATTCCGCTCTGGTGATGGGTGTCCTCAGCTAGTTCTACATAAATCACATCTTCAGGGCGAGTAAATTTTTCAATCACAGAAAGTTTGCTTTCGACGTTACTTTTAATTGACGGGGTTAACGTTGTATTGGTAGCTTTTATATTGATGTTCATATTTTCCTTTCTACACTCATTATAGCACTTGAGGTCTAGGAAACTCCGTACTCGGCCAATTCCCCCTTAGTAAAGCCAATTAACTCAGGCTCTATTTCTAGTCTAACCCCAGTCTGTTCAAAAACTGCACTTGAAACTTGCTTGTATAATGATAAAACTTCAGTTGAAGTAGCTTGGCCTGAATAATTTAGGATGATGGCAGGTTGATTTGGATTGATTTTTGCACCACCGACGACTAACTCTTTTCCCACACAGTTTTCAATCAAAAAGGCTGTGGGTGTTTTATAACCTTGCGAAACTTTGAGTCTAGATTTCATCTTTTCCAATTTTTCCAAAGAATCATGTCCTAAGGTTTCGCTTAACTTTATTTGCATTAGCTCGAAATCTTTATCACTTAGAATCGGTCCACGGAAAAATGAACCACTATTTCCTTTTGTTGGTTCAGATGGGAATGGAAACTTTTGATTTCGAATTTCGATTATTGCATCTCGAATTTCTTGAATGGTCGGAGTTAAATTTTTAAATCTATCAGCTAAGTCTCCATAACTTAAGTTTGGCTCACCATTCTTTTGGAGTCTTAATGTAGTGCTGAGAATTACATATCGATTCTTTTCAGTTGTGTTAAAAATACTTTTTCGATAGCCGAACTTAAGTTCATCGTAATTTAAAGTCTTTATTACATTATCTTGCAAATCATAAACTTCTACGCTCACCACTACACCACTTGCTTCCTGCCCGTAAGCACCGACATTCTGAACAGAAAATGCTCCGCTAAAACCTGGGATATGAGATAGATTTTCAATTCCCCACCATTTTTCTTCACAGGCGAATCGAACTACATCATCCCAAACTTCTCCACTATCCACAGAAAGCTGAACTTCTTCATCTGTCTCATTAACAATATCCATCCCAATATTTTCTAATCTTATCGCGACACCATCGAATCCGGAATCTGAAACTAATAAATTACTGCCTCCACCAAAAATTAACAAAGGTAAGTTCTTATCCTTTGCAAATTCTACAGCTTCAATAAGTTCACCGACATCCTGTCCGAAAATCAAATATCGGCTTGGCCCACCGATATAGAACGTTGTGTATGGGGATAATAATGCATTCTTTTTAAGCTGCATAAGTGTTGGTTAGTTTTTGCGCCAAAGTATTGAAATCCCCAACTGCCATAATAATGACGACATCATTTTTTGATAATTCAGCATTCAATATCTGCAAAGCTTCTTCTTTATTCTGAATGAGCTTAACATTTGGGGTGTGTTTTGAGATATGTTTAACAACAGTTTCTCCTGTTATGCTAGTTTCTGTTTTTCGTTCTCTAGCAGGATATATCTCAGATATTAGAACCTCATTAGCGTCAATAAATGATTCACTAATTTCGTTAATCACTGCTTCAGTTCTGCTGAAAGTATGAGGTTCGAAGATAGCCCAAATCTTGCTGTCAGGGAAACGAAGCCTTGCTGTTGCTAAAGTTTCTTTAACAGCAGTTGGATGGTGTGCATAATCATCGAATACTTTTGCTCCAGAACTATGCTGACCAATATACTCAAAGCGTCTTTTTATTCCTTCATAGTTATCTAAACCACTTTGCACCTGTTCAATTGAGAAGCCTAGTGTCCGAAGTAGAGCGATTGGTCCCAGAGCATTGTAAACATTAATTCTGCCAAATGCTGTAATCTTATATTCTTCCGAAGGAAAGTCACCACGGCGTTTAACTAAAAACTTTGTGTAGTCATTAGTTGTTTGAATTTCTGTTGCCGTAAAATCTGAATCTGTGTCTAACGCAAAACTTATTGAACCAAGATTTGATTCATGAACAAGTTTTACTAGTTCCGCATTATCTGAATTATAGACAATTACGCCATCATCAGGCATACGGTGAATTAACAACGCCAATTCATTTTTAATATCTTCCAGTGATTCAAACATATCTGGGTGGTCAAACTCCAAATTAGTTAGCAATAAAATATCTGGTTCATACTGAATGAATTTTGGTGTTGGGTCATCGTATAAAGCTTTATACTCATCCCCTTCAAATACTGCGTAGTGGCCATCGCCAACGTGAAAATTTTTATTTAAATCAGTTAACACAGCGCCAGTCATAAAACTACTATTATCTATTTCGGATAAAGCTTTTCCTAGCATGGCAGTTGTGGTTGATTTACCATGGGTTCCTGTTACGACGATGCGAAGTTTATCAGAAAATAATTCGCGCAACATTTCAGACAGGGAGTAAATATGAACATTGTTCTTGCGAAGTTCTGCAATTTCTGGATTACGCTCGTCCTCGCCAGCCGAAGCCACAAAGATTGTGTTGCTAAAATTTTTAACATGATTAGCATCATATCCAATATGGTAAGGGATATGTTCATCAGTTAAAACTCCCTTAGCAGGATAATATAATTCTTTGCTATCACTACCGGATACTTCAAACCCCATCTGCTTAGCAATGCCAGCAGTCGCAGACATAGCAATTCCTCCAATGCCGATAAAATAAATTTTTGATTGTTCAGTTAGATGCATTAGTTTACAAATAGTTTCTGGAGTTGTTCCTGCTTAGTTTTCAGCTCGTTTTGTTTATCTTTCAATATCTGCCACATGCGGGGCAAGTTTTCTATAGCAGCTTCTCGACCCGCTTGGTAATATTCTTCCATATCATCAAAGTGCATAAACCTTACGAAAAGAATTTTTTTCAAGAAAGGCACTTTCAATTCTTTCGTGATTAATAAATCGCAATTATAATTCTCATTCTTATTATGTTTCTCCTGAGAAGCAATTGCAATGTCTAGCGACTTTGTAATAACTGACCACATCTTTGGATCTTCTAGCTCGGGCTCATGATATGAACCCAAGTACAAATAATTCTGCCAAAACTCAGAGTACTTAATTTTATCACTGAAGTGATTCCACCAGTTTTCCGCTTGCTTTGGCCAAAATATTGAACGAAGTTTATTTACCGCTTTGCGCGATAAAATTTGCCATTTACTAAACACATGGCGAGTTGAGCGCAAATCAATCCCGATTACAATGTCCATTCCAGCATCCCTAACGACATTCCCTGGGACAACATTTACAATTCCCCCATCTACTAAAACTTTATTTCCCCAAACCTGAGGTTCAAACACAAATGGCAACGCACAAGAAGCACAGATAGCTCTGGCAATATCACCAACTTGAAGCACGACTTCTTCACCTGCAACAATGTCTGTCGTTACAAATCCAAGCTTGGGCTTTACATCTTCAAAGTTATTATCCTTAGAAAATAATCTGACTAATTCCTCGAATCGTCCTAAATTATACAATCCACCCCTACCTTTACTGCGTTCCAAGAAATTAAACATAACTTCTTTATTTAATTCCATTGAGAAATCTTTTAACTTATCCATCGTTCCAGAAGCAAAGCTTGCAGCTACAATAGTCGCCCCGGATAAAGCCGCAATGTAATCGATTGGATAATCATTCTCTTTGAGTACTTCTAAAAACCCAATATAAAACACCGAGCGCGATGAGGCACCAGATAATGCTAGGCCAACTTTTGGTTGTTGCTTATTTGCTTTCATGTTTTTCTAAATAATCAGAGATAGCTTTATAAACTTTTTGAGAAGCATTTTCAGGGAAAAGTTTGTTTAAATTATGAGTGATTTGTTTAACTTTCTCAGGATCGAATAATAATTGTCTGATTACGGAAATTAAATCTTGAGTCGAGGTTTCCGACTGATCCAATACAATACCTGCTTTTAACCTATAAATCAACTCAGCGTTTTTTTCCTGATGTGATTCAGGCATTGGAATGAAGATGGCTGGCTTTTTTACTGCCGCAATGCTTGTCATTGCACCTAAACCAGTTCTAGACAAAATAATATCTGCTGCGACGTAAGCGGATTGCACATCAGATAAATACTCAAAAGGGTGATAATTTGTCGCTCGTTTTTGCACCAATTTTCCTTTTCCAGTAGCATGAATAACTTGAACAACCGAAGTTAATGCTTTTAGGTCTTGGTAAACTAAATTGTTAAGACCAACTGCTCCAGTACCACCACCTATCACTAATAATACTGGTAAGTCCTTATGTAGTTGAAATTTTTTTAGGGCTGCTTCTTTGGTTGTTTCCGATTCCTCTGCTTTGTACCTAGTTGGATTCCCTGTCCAAATTACCTTATGGGTTGAAATATACTTATCTCCCAAGCCAGAACCTTGGGGAAAATCTCGGATTGAATCTTCAAAAGTCACCGTGATTAAATTAGCGAAAGGTGCACAGAGTGAATTACTAAGTGTTGCATCAACATCTTGCTGATGAATGAACCTAGGAACTCTAAAAAGCCATGCAGCTAACACAACTGGCATCTGCACGAATCCACCTGCCCCCAGCACTGCAATAGGACGATATCTAAATATTAAATATATTGATTTTAGAAATCCGATCAAGACTAAAAATGGTAAAAATAAATTCTGCCAAGCCCAATAACGGCGAAGCTTTCCCGTAACTATTCGCTCGAAAATTAAATTCTCTTCCTTAGCAATACGTTCAGAAACTGAACTTTTAGTGTCTAACAGAACCGGGCGCACTGTACGATGCTCTTTGTGCCATTCCTCTGCAACTGCAAGTAACGGGATAATCGGACCGGCACTATGGCCGCCTGCTAAGAAAATATATTTTGGTTTAATTTTATTCATATTATTCAATTTCTGGTTCAAGAGGAGTAATAGGCTTTGCTGGGGAGTTTTGCATTGCTTCCTGATAAATTGTTAAGGTTTTTTTAGCAGTGAGTTGCCAATCAAATTCGATGCTTCTTTTCAAACTTTTTTTCTGCATTTGTTCATAAAATGGCTGATCTTTCACAAGAATGTGAATTTTCTCAGCGATATCATTCGTATCCATGCCATCAAAAAAGATTGCGGCATTGTCATAAACTTCATTAAAAACTTTTGTGTTAGCAGCTAAGACGGGAATACCATACTCCATAGCTTCGAGACCTGGCAAACCAAACCCTTCATGCATAGAGGCTGTAATAAAAGCAAACGCGTTTTTATACAGTGTCGCTTGAACCCCATTCGAAATAAAGCCAGTGAATACTAAATTATCTCTGTGTTTTATCTGAAGCATCTGAGTTCGAATCTCAGGATAGTGTGGATCAATTTTTCCTGCTATCACCAAATCCATATCAAATTTATACTTTGAAATAAATTTGTCGAAGCCTTTGACTAAATTTATTAAATTTTTCTTGCGTTCTAAAGTCCCGACAAATAATAAGTAAGGCCTAGGTAATAAATATTGAGCAGCAACTTTCTCGAAACTCACTGCTTGTCCTTGATAACGGTTCGGAGCCTCGTATGTAACTGAAATTTTATCCGGATCTATTTGTATAAAGGATAAAATTTCTTCTTTGGCTGCTTCAGTTACAGTAATTATTTTCACTGCATTCTTTACAGCCCTGTTAACAATAAACTTATAAGCCAAAAACTTATGATACCTAGCTTTTTTATGACCGCTAATTTTATGATGAACTAAATCATGAATTGTTACTATATAGCGACCGCGGTATAAAATAGGGACATTAAAATTTGGAAAGTGCATTAAATCTAATTTGTACTTACTCAAAAGCCGAGGAAAAAATATTTGTTCCGAAAAAGAATAATGCCTGAAGTTTGCCACTACTAGTTGCACCCCTTTATTTCGTAACTCTTTAATATCCTCCTCATTAGTTGCAGCTTCATTATAAAATACAACAAACTTATGCTTACCTTTATTTAGATCAAGCATCGCAGATAACAACTCAAAACTATACCGGCCGATGCCCGCATTCCCACTTCCACCCATTCTGAAATCAAATCCAATAGTCATTAATTTAGTAAGCTCTTTAATTTCTCTGCAGTTTTATCCCATGAAAACTTTGACGCTCTATCAAAACCACGTTTAATTAATTTATCACGAACAATTTCTTGAGTTAATAAAGTATCAAGACCGCGGGTAATTTCTTCTATGTTGTAAGGATTTACTAGTAACGCACTCTCGCCCATCACCTCTGGTAAAGAAGTCACGTTTGAAGTAAGTACTGGAGTTCCAACCGCAGCTGCTTCAAGAGGTGGTAATCCAAAACCTTCGTATAAACTCGGCCAAGCAAACACACTAGCAAGCTTTATCAAATATGGTTTATCTTCCTCACTAACATAATTGATGTAATGAATCATGCTTCGTTTCTTGCTTTGTTCAATCTGACGCAAAACTTCGCTGTACTTCCAGCCCAATTTACCACCAATAACCAGATGCGTGTTACCACTTAACTGTTCAAAAGCTGAAATTAATCTACCTAAGTTTTTACGTGGTTCGATGGTACCAAGAAACAAGATGAATTCACCAGGTAGTCCGTAACGATTTCGAACTGAACGCAGTTTTACAATATCAAGATTTTTATTAAATCGTTCATGGTCCACAGCCAATGGGGCAGAAACAATCTTATTGGGTTCAATGCCGAGTTTGTCGATAAGAGTTTGCTTGGTAAAGTCCGACACGGCTAAAATTTTGTCTGCACGCTTAACGAGTTTTGGAATGTTGATAAACTTGTGCCACATCTGGGCTTTCAGTGAGTACATTTCTGGCATCAAAATTGGAGAAAGATCATGAACAACCAACACGAACTTCGTGGTGCTTCTCACGACGACCATATTTGGATTAGGCATAAGCAGCACCCGACCTTCACCTGCTAACGATTCAATTGTCGGGTATTTAAAAAACTTAAAAACAAAGTTAAGTAATCTGTTCGGAATCCTAGTTTGTTTAAGAACTACATTTATAAAATGGAACTGGTCAAATTGTTTTTTCTTGAAAGCGTTGTAGTAAAGCGTGTATTGATTATCTTTGTCTATTGCAAAAAGTTGCTCTAAAACCTGTGTAGTAAAATATTCTACACCACTTAATTCTTTGGTATGTAAACTTCGTATATCAACGATTATGCGCATTAGTAACCTGTTCTACAAACTGTTTAATTTTTGATTGAAATTCTTGCTTACTAAATTTCTGTGCATGAGATTGCATCAATTCTGTGTGATATTTATGTTCTGAAATTTTTTGAATAACTGGCTGTAAAGTCTTTACAGAAAACTCTTCGAGCAACTCCCCTGTTTCACCACCCACAACAGTTTCTAAACTACCTGCCTTGGCAAGAGCGATAGTTGGTGTGCCGCAACTAGATGCTTCAAGTGGCATCAATCCAAAATCCTCCACCTGCGGATAGATAAACGCCAAAGCGCCGCTGTACTGATCTCTTAACGCCTCGTCTGAAACTTTTCCGTAAAACCTAACGTTTGGTTTTGCAATGGATTTTAGATAGTTCTGATTTCGGCCTTCACCAATTACGTGTAAGGGAAGTTTGAGTTCATTGAAAATTTTTATAATGGTGTCATAACCTTTGTATGGTGTGATACGTCCAGCAATTAAGAAGTAATCTTGCTTTTCAATAGTTGGTTTCCAAAACTCTGTATCTACACTTGGGTAAATTAATTCACTGTCACGATCGTAATATCGTTTGATTCTTTTCTGAACTTCTTTTGAGTTAGCGATGAAGTAATCAATCTTACTTACCGTGCGCAAATCCCAGCGGCGCAACCACGAAAAATATATTCGCATGAATGGTCGCAAAAAAGGATGGACTTCTCCTTCTGCGTAAACTACATCATTCCACAAAAATCGAGTTGGTGTGTGGCAGTAATTAATATGAATACTTCCGGCTGGCTTTTTCACACCTTTAATGTAAGCAGAACTCGAGCTCAACAGCACGTCTGTGTTTTCAATTTTGAAAAACTTTAAAACTATCGGAACAAACACAAACCACATTTGCAAATGAGGAAAAAGTTTGTATAGTTTTTGAAGTGAGCTAGTTTTGATAATTGCGCCATCCAAATATGTTTCTACTTTTGGACTACTGGCCAAAGCGTAAATCGGACTTTTTGGGTAGATTTCATGCATAGCCTTTATAACTCGTTCGCCGCCGCCGAATTGGGTAAATGAATCATGGGCAAGCACAATTTTCGCTTGCTTTTGGTTTTGATCGGAATTCACAAAAATATGATTACTAATTTGTTCAATTACCCTAATTATACACTAATTTATGTGGTTCAGGCATTGACCCTGTTAAATCGAAAACATTTAACAGGGTTGACAAACACCCTGTTTTATGGCATTATTTGAAGGCTTTAAGCAAGCCGCGCAATTACTACTATCTTTGCTCTTTAGCGAGTGAGCATCTGGCTTCGCCAGTGCGAACGAGAGCGGGCGGATTTATCCGATCCGCGACCAGATAGTAGAGGAAAGTCCGGACACTTAGTTGAAGGGTCAAGGGTTCGTTACCGAATGTGCTTTTTGAAATAAAGTTTGATGTTCTAAGTAAAAAGGATTGAAACAAATTTTGAGGTTTAGTGATCACTAAGCTGAAAAATTTTTCAAACTTCTTACCAGAAGAGCAATCATTTGGCAAAAATGATATTCGGTAGCGAACCCTGTATGAGCTTTTAACGATAGTAGCGGGTAACGCCCGTCGGGAGTAATCCTAGAGATGCGAACAGTGACGCCGAGTCCGAAAGGACGAGGCGCCCTCCGTAGCCTTGGCGAAGGAGGGCGAACTCAACTGTGAAAGGTTGAGGTGAAACGGCAAAATTCTTACTTGAGTGCAATGCCAAATTAGGTAGGCAGCACGAGCGACTTGGCAACAAGTAGCCTAGATAGATTATTGTGTAGAAACAAAATCCGGCTTATGAGCTTGCTTGAAGCAAAACAAAAATACACAAATTTTGGGTTCCCACTTTCGTGAGAATTGCATAAGCTTTGTGTGCTTTTGTTTAAATATATTTTCTGGAGGATAAAAATGAAACGAAATTCCCGTAATAAGCGGAGCTTTTTTGAGGAGATATTTGGTAATCTAAAGATTCAGACCCGAACCGACCCTTATCAGTTACTTTACCCACACACTGCAGTGAGGCATGTGTACACCAACACGTTTTACTTGAAACGTTTAGATTTAAGCTATGACGATTTGATTCTTAAGCTCGTAAAGCACTTTACAGAATGGGCAAAGACAACTAACGAAACCTTAACAGACTTCGAGTTGGTCTCAATTTCTCACTCGGTTAATGTTCCCGAAGCATCAATGATTGTCCTGTTTAGATGTAGCAACAAAGATGCAGTACAGAAATTAAAGAAAAATTCCAATTCTGATGAAGCAAGTGAGATCAGCGAAATGATTTCTAACTTGAACCACTGAAGACGGGGGTAAAAGCATGAGTGAAAAGATTGTACTCGAATTGTCTACTGAGCAATACCAAGAGTGGACAAAAATGATGAAAGAAACTGATCTGAAATCTAACAAAGAATTCATTAACTTAGCTGTTTCTTTGACTCATTGGTTAATTAACCAGAAGAAGTCTGGTAGGTCGATTTTCTCAATTCACAGTAGTGGCGAAAAAATCTTAGAGTTAAAAAACCCACAGCTAAACAAGGTACAAGTAAAAACAAAGGATTCCAGGCAAATAGATTCAGACTCATGGCCTGAACATCTTGACGACAAGTAAGGAGGGATAAAATGAACCTTGTTCAAACTAAAGTCTTCAGTGCTTCATCCGAAGTGGCTGCTCTTAGTTTCTTAGAACACTTTGTCTTCATGAAGCAGTGGAATGGTGAAGATATCAATATCCACGGCTTAAGTCATGCCATCGAGCAAACTATACTTGGAAAAAAACACTACTTCACCTTGCTCTACTCTTTGGGGCTTAGACAAGTGTCAAATGAAATTGAGGACTGGCCAGAATTTTTAATTGGGAATGAATTTTAGTATCATTTCCCCAATCTACGCTCACGGCGCTCGTACTCTTCGAGCGCTTTTTCTTTACCCCGATTTGTGCGGCCGCACAAATCGGGGTAAAGAGTTTTTAGATTTATTATTGTATTATTTACTTCCCCAATCTACGCTCACGGTGTTTGAAATCTTCGAGTGCCCTTTTTAATTGCTCAACTTTAAAGTCAGGCCATAAATCTTCAGTGAAATAAAACTGACTATTAGCAGTTTGCCACATCATGAATCCTGCACTCCAATGAGGTTCTCCTCCAGTGCGAATTACTAAATCGACATCAGGCAATTCACCTGTCCAAAGATTTTTTCTTAATTTTTCTTCCGTCACTATTTCACCACTAACTCGTAGACTTTCTTGCGCAGCTAACATTTCACGCTGACCATCATATCCAAACAATAGTGTGAGTTTACGACCTGTAAAATCTTTGGTTTTTTGTTTAATTTCTTCCATCAAACCCTTAAGTTTGTCATTGGGAGAAAATTCTTCCCATTCACCAAAAACTTCTAGTTTAGTTTTATTCTTTAATAGCAAATCAAGAAGTTGAGGCTTAGCAATCTCTTCAGCTAAAATTCTAAACAACACACCTACCTCCTGTGAGCTTCTTTTTTGAAGATTCCCATAAGAGCCACACCAGAAAGTTAAATTATCAACGCCAGAATCAACCACATCTTGGGCGATTTCCCAAAATCGCTTTGTCCCCTCTTCATGGCCTTGCCAAGGTAAAAGGCGGTGAGCTTTTGCCCATCGCCTATTTCCATCTGGAATAATTGCAATATGTTTTAGTGCAGTCATTAGTTGATATTATTCAGAGCTAATCGTATCAAGAAATTCAAGCTCATTCAAGACTACATAAATATCATGTAAGCAGCCATCACGCCCATCAATAAATATTCCACTAAACTGACTGTAGTTAACGGTAATTTGATGTAAGTTCCCAAACAAGCGCATTTAATTTTAGAACGTTTCAATAGTTGCTGAAGCACCCCAATTGCACCGATAGTCATCAATGGCAAAGTAATGTAATCAACCCAACTACTGCCAAACAAATACATTAACCCCAAAGCTAGTTCGATGAAAGGATATGATTGCGCATAAAACATACTGCGCTTGGCTATGATATCGTAACCAATATATGAAGATACAAAACCTGGAAGGTCTAAAAACTTGAATCCTGCAAATACAACGAAAAATACTCCCATGAAGTAACGCATCCAATCTGTAAAACTATTGCCGAACTGGTTATACAAAAATAGCGAAACTAAAACTATGAATAAAATTACTCCAGCAAATTTTAGATACTCGATCGGTGTACCCTCACCTTCATGTTGACTGTGATCCATTTGTTGATGATCGTGCATTATTTATACCACTCCATTTTCCAAGCTTTCATTTGCTCAATCTCTCGAGTTTGAGCAGAAATTATTTCCCTGGCTAAATCCTTAATCTCTTGTCGTTCGGCATTTTCGAGTGCAGCTTCTGCCATATCAATTGCACCATCATGGTGAATTATCATCTGATCAATAAATGCCTTATCAAATTCAGCCCCTGTTAAGTTATCCAAACCCATCATCATGCCTTGCATTGCGCTATGCATGTGATCATTTGGATCAATTTGCTTCTTAGTTTCTGTTCTTTGGGCGGTTTGCTTACCACCATCTTTCATAAACCCAAGTCCTGATTGTGTTATAACTAAACTTAGTAAAATACCTAAAACAACACCTCCTAAACCAAACCAAATGTGTTTATTTGAATTTTCCATAAAACCTTTCCGCTCTAAGAGCGACTTAATTTATAAATTTTAAGCAACTCTGCAGTTGCCTGCTTATCCTTTCTATTTCTATACTGATGAGCAACATGCTCCGTTAAATGATTCTCTAGTAAAGTTTGATTGAAACTTTGTAAAGATTTTTGAATTGCGAGTGATTGAGTAATAATATCGACGCAATATTTATTCTCATTCACCATTTTTTCGACACCCTTTAATTGGCCCTCGAGCCTATGAAGCCGATTAATTAATAATTTTTGATGCTGTGTATTCATACGGTTCCTTTCTGAATTAAAAATATACCCCAGGGGGGTATATGTCAAGTGGATAAGTTAATTCTTTTTTGCAACTGTGGTTTCACCAAACTTTTCTAAAATCTTCCACTGACCATTGTCATTCAACTCGCCAAAAAACTGCTCACTTGTTTTGCTAGATAAATGATTATTCCCTAGTACAAGAATGCCTGATGGTTTTAACAATCTTTCGTAATGCGGTAAAAACTCATAATGGATTTGGAAGCCGTCGAAAAAGATTAAATCATACCCCGGTTTTAGAGACGCCAAAAAGTCTTCTGCGACTACGTTGTGAATATGCACGCGATTTGATAAACCATGTGATTGAATGTATCCACTCGCAATTTCTACATGCTCTGAATCCTTTTCGATTGAATCAATTTCTGCATTAGCACAAGCTGTTGCCAAAACCAAAGCTGTAAAACCAACGCCAGTGCCGATTTCTAAAATTCTTTGGGAATTAGTTTGTTTAGCTATATCAAATAACTTTTGATATGACTCATAAGGTGGTGCACTACAACCATGCTCTTGTTGATGAGCAACGGCTAGGTTATATTCTTCGGTCAGGTTCATTTTTATATTATACAAGAAAACCACCCGGAGGTGGTATTGCTGTTTAGAAATTTTAAACTACTTAGATGCTTCTAGTTTCGCTTTAGCAGCCTTGTCTGCCCTACTTGGACGAAGCAAGAACTTTGCATCTAACGCTTGATTTAAAATCCCTTCAAGTGAATCAATTTTTTCGATAAAGAATTTTCTATCTTCGTCTTCATCACGATTACCCTTTGGTGATATTTTAGATTTCTTTTTGATGTTTTTTAGATCTTCAGTGTAATCAATATACTCTGATTTTCCATTTACCAACCCCAAAAGCATAGCCACTGTGGCATCTTCGATAACTGCAAACTCTACACGAAGCTTATCCATCTTGTCTGTTGAGAGCGCAGATTCAAAGCTATTTACGTGATAATCACGCAGCTTTTCATAAATTCGTTCTTTTCCTTGAGCATTCATACCTTTATCTTACCTGTAATATCAGATAATAGATAGGAAAAAGCGACCCGCTATTTGGAGTCGCCTTGGTAAGTAATTTCTGATTCTTGACTTGGAACCGAAGTATCCGGTATAAGATGGCCGACATATTTCGTCTGAGATACATATTCGCCGAGAAATTTTAGAAAGTCTTCTGTTTTAGACTGCTCATCTATCTCGGTAAAGTGTTTATACGGCGCCGCTTCTGGTGTAAATTCATAATGACCACGGATTTCACCATCAGAATAAACTCGCAAATGATATTGTTTCTCAAAGCTATCAAGTTTTCGCCACGACAATACTTGTGTTTTATCTTCCCATGCCACGAAGTGATTTCCAAATCCCCACTCTTTAGATAGATGGAGCTTTAGTTCTGCCAAAGTTTTTCCTTGAGCTAACCAGCCAATATGAAATTTTTGCCTTTCAGTTTCATGTAGAAACAAAAATTTATGCTCTAATGTTGGGAATATTGGATAGAGCATACGCCAAAACTTTTGTTTCAGATTTTGCCCAAAACTCAATTTACTATTTTTCATAGGTTTAGGATATCAAAGATTTAGTGTTTGCGCACTAGATAGAGATTTATCCACTTTACCGCTATTTAATAACCCTAAAACCAAAGCTAAAACCATAACTAGTAAACCGGTTACAAAAATTATGCCACTGATTATATCCGTGTGGTTTAATATTCCAAGAATCGTAAAGATTTGATTCCAGTCGTGAGTACTTGTGTCGCTGGTTAGTAACGGCAAACTCATCGTAACCGCATCGCCTACATACACTGAAACATTAAAAAGGTTTATCGCTAGCCAATACATTAACAAACTTGCAGAATATATTTGTTTTTGAAAAACAAAGTACAAAATGAAAACTATTGGAACAAGTAATTGTAAAATCGTTCCGCCAAGAAGCATGATTAAATTTCCAAAGAGAGCAAACACGACATGACCGGCTTCATGAATGACTAAATTAACATTGTCGATAAAATGCCAATCATTCAAAGTAGAAAGATAAAACAAGCAGTATGCAAACACTAAAAAAGTTGCGGCGAGTTTCCAATAGTTCATAAGATTTATAGTTTGCGGCTGTCGTAGGCCCAGTGCAGAAGCGCTTGGCGCTGACGAGGTCTACATGAATAATCTCGGGGATGGCATGCTTTTTTAAGTTGCGCGATATGTCTGCGAATTGCTTTCCAGCGTTTAATCTGACGTTGGTCTTCTTCCGGCATACGACGGCCAAGGTAATAGCGACAATACCACTGGAACCAACCGCGTGGATCTTCATCGTGAATCCAGCCTTTTTTTTGCCAAACAGAAAGCGGTTGACTAGCGTCTACTTTAAAATAATTTATAGATTTGTCTCTAAACTCAGGGCTGAGTTTTGCTTTAGTATACCAATCCTTTGGGAATTCTTTTTTACAATCAGTCATGTACTTTCCACCGAACACACCTAGTTCTAACATTTGTTTTGGGGTAAGTTGTGGTTTGAATTCAGGATAAAACTTCTTCCCTGTCGGCGCAGTGAGTTCATAACTATAACCCTTCTGCATTTTGTCATTCACCTTGATAATTTTTTTCACAGCTAAACGCCTTTGATATTTAATTTACGTAGATCCGCAACAAGCTGCTCGTACGATTCAAAAAGAATTGGAGTATAACCAACTTCCTCTGCATCAACTAAACTGGTTGGACTGTCATCTATGAAAACAAGCTCATTCAAACTCACTTCTAACTTGTCAGCCAACAGCTGATAAGCCTCGGCCTCCGGTTTTTGATGTCCCACTTCTGCTGAGATTAAAAAAACTTCAAACAATTTATCTAATCCTTCATCACGCATCAAGTTACCATTCGCACTAGTGTTGTTGCTAAACAGCCCAATTTTATATCCGTTCTCCAATAAGCGTTCTGCTAACTCTATAACGGGACGGTTTAAATCTACCGTTGCATTAATTTCCAACAATCTCTTTACTTCATTAAAATACTCTTCTTTGGAAAATTCTTTTAAAATCATTAACCACAAATCCTCGTAAGACATATCCCCTACATTTGCCAATCGATTTTTTTGAAAATAAGACTTTCTGATTTCCTCAAGAGGAATCTGAATTGTAGCGGATATCTCAGGCATCACGCTTTTATGCAGAGCCAGTACCCCACCGAAATCAAAACCAATTGCTTTTATACTCATCTGCAAATCTTTAATTAATTTAAGTATATCAAAAAAAAACCGCCCAAAGGGCGATTATATTTGGCAGGGCGTGGTGGAGGAAGTTAGAACTTACTTTATAAAAACATGTTTATAATAACCCACTACCCTTTGTTCAATTAAAGGAACCATTAGATAACCTGCGACACTATTTCGAATGAATTTTTCAGACAAAAAACTTGATATTAATCTTGCTAACTTTGGGTGATTGAAGAATCTTTGAGCCATTTTTTCAAACCGCCTTACAGTGGGGAGTATGTTCATTGATAAGTCTTCCTTAGTTTCTAAGGTAAAACCCGCAGTAGTAGCTTTAGATTCAATATCGTTAGTTACCTCAAACTTATTGACTGCCATACCATGTTCTACTAACACACTTGCTTTTTCTACCATTTTGTTTAAATTAGTTTTTGTGATTCGATAACCGTCGAAAATGAACAGTCTGCCTTCAGGTTTTAGAATACGATATATTTCTGAAAACAATTTCTCTTTATTATCACTATGACAAAATGTTTCAATCCCAAAGGCCAAATCCACGGACTCATCCTGAATAAAGTCTAAATTATGAAAGTCCCTATTAAAAAATTCTATATTGGTTAATGATGTATATTTTGCTAATGGTCTGGTAGATAAATCCACTGCTTTTATGGTGAGATTAGGATTTTTATTTGCTAAATAAAATGAATTTGCACCTCTACCACTACCTAATTCAACTACATCAGCATATTGATTTTTGTGAATTTCCTGATTGATTTGGTTAACCGCGACTTCTAAATCTTCTTCTTGGTATTCATCATTGGCTGAAATACCCATGTGTAAATACCCATTTGAATTATGGAACAATAAATACGCCAATCGATTCTTTATGTAATAATCCTTTATCTGTGGTTCATCCTGCGTCTGACTCAACAACACATCTGTGCTAACCACTCTTTCTATCTGTTTAATTCTGTTTTCTAAAGTATCTTCCATAGAATAATTATACACCAGTGCGATTCCTACCACATTACAATAGAAAATACATCAGCTGATGCTGATGTATTTTCTATGGCACGGGCTGTAGGAATTCCGCCTCGTCAGTCTGAAGACTGACTTCGTTGTACAGGGTTGCACAAGACAGCTCCCAGCAGTCTTGTGATCGTTCGCTGCGGTTGATTCTACTGAATCAACCTAGCTCACTTCAACCCGTTCGATTCCTACTAAGTCCTAACAAGCAAATTGCCCCACCCGAAGGTGAGGCACTTTGCTTGGCACGGGCTGTAGGAATCGAACCTACGCAAATGGTTTTGGAGACCATTGTACTACCATTATACGAAGCCCGCACGGCTTAGTATTAACTCTACTACCCTATTATATCAAACCCCGCTCGAGGCGGGGCTGATTACTTAGTCTCTTTATGAGCGGTTTGTGTGCGACAATGTTTGCAATACTTCTTAATCTCAAGACGAGCTTGAGTGTTCTTTTTATTCTTGGTTGTATTGTAATTGATATTGCGACACTCTGTGCATTCCAACTGTATTCTGTGATCTTGTGACATATCTCTTATCTTAATATTGAAAACTATCAGGGCTCCTAAATTGCTTGGGCCGAAGCTTGCTTAGCAAGCGAGGTTAAGCGATTTGGGAAGAGGGACAACATCCTGGAGGCTGAAGTGACTTCGACACAGTCGGAGGCACGTAAGCCGCAGGGATGATTGGCCCGATGGAGCCGGCTGTCGGACTCGAACCGACCACCTACGGTTTACAAAACCGTTGCTCTATTATTTGGTCGCAGATGCGGCAAGCCGCCCTGCTCCTCGTTCGCACTGGCAAAGCCAGATGCTCACTCGCTAAAGAATTATTTTTACTGGAGCCGGCTGTCGGACTCGAACCGACCACCTACGGTTTACAAAACCGTTGCTCTACCGGATGAGCTAAGCCGGCCAGTTATAGTTAATTTTTTACTTACTCCGACCCAGCAAAACTGTGTCGGTCTCAATTGGCCGTTGATTCCTTAGCTATATCTTTTTTCGCCTGCGGCGATGGCGGATGAGCTAAGCCGGTCCAACTAACTTAAGAATACTACCATATTCCCTTGCAAAAGTCTAGTGGGTATGGCACCATATAATTACTATCAAAGCTTATTATCAAATATCATTTCAAAAAGAGGACAAATATTAAGGGGAATCCGATTCTACCACCCTATCACAGGGTTAGTCGGGCCCCACAAATTTAACTGAAAGCACCTTTGTCCTCAAGGTGCTTTTCTTATGGTATAATAACGAAGTGGTTAATGTAATATTATGCCAAAGAGATGGTCTGAAGAAATAAGGAAAAAGTACAGAGCAGAGCTTTTAGATTTATATGTGAAACGTAATTTATCCATTAATCAAATCGCGGACTTATTAAAACTCAAGTCAAATAGTGTCTATGATCGGTTAATCAGATTAGATATTAAAACGATTAGAAATAAAAAGACTGGGTTTAATAACCAGCGCCAAGATGTCATTACTCCTAAACACTCCTCAGACTTAGCTGAGTTCATTGGTATTTTGCTCGGTGATGGTCATATCACTCCAACACAAATCACTGTAACTCTTGGAGTTAAAGAGCGGTATAGCCACTATGTTGCCAAACTTATATCACAACTGTTTGGAATAAAACCAAAAATTTTACTACGCACAAAGAGGTATCATGAAGTCTACTTTGGTTCAACGAAAATTGTTAGATGGCTTATCGCAATGGGGTTAAGTTCCAATAAAGTGCGGGACCAAATTGGAATTCCAAAATGGTGTTTTCAGTATAAAACTTATCAGGAAAGTTGTTTGCGTGGATTATTCGACACTGACGGCTCAGTCTATCTGTTAAAAGAAGGTTTTCAAATGAGCTTGACCAACAGATCTACACCCCTTCTCAAAGATGCCAAAAGTATGTTAGAATTACTTGGCTATTCGCCATCAAAGATTAGTGCTAATAAAATTTACCTTACTAGGCGTATAGACTTGAGTCGATATATCAATGAAATTGGATTCAGGAATCCCAAACATTTAAAGCGACTAAAATCTTTTAGAACAAATTATGGGCGGTTCGTATAGCGGCAATTACACCTGACTGTAAATCAGGCGCCTTTTGGCTCCAGAGGTTCGAGTCCTCTACCGCCCACCATAAAAACACCCTCACGGGTGTTTTTTATTTTGATTTCTGGAGCCGTTGTGCGGGATCGAACCGCAGACCTTCTCCTTACCATGGAGATGCTCTACCGACTGAGCTACAACGGCACTACTTCGCTTTGGCACTTCCAAAGCTACGAAGTGCAAGCAGTGCTATTAACTAAACTCTCGCCCTCCATAGCTTGAGCTTTGC
>ERZ761599.32-NODE-32-length-48426-cov-11.928780_pt1 | contig 48426 bp, 69 predicted proteins | sample MGYA00511878_ERZ761599 | MGnify/ENA primary metagenome ERZ761599 (study PRJEB28899, sample SAMN03785569) | bioreactor sludge metagenome | biome: EBPR Sludge; feature: EBPR Bioreactor; material: 0.22µm filtered reactor supernatant | place: Saint Lucia: Queensland...
CACATAAGGGTTGCTGTAGGCGGCGATGGCTGCTGCCTGGTTCGCTGCATGGGCAATCTCCGTGCGGGCAAGGCGCATGGCATCATAGCTGGCATCGGTGCCATAAGGCTTGCGCGTTCGCAGCAGCTCTCGACCGGGTAGCAGGAATTGTTCCAGCATTCGGGACATTTCGAGCGAACCTGTTCCCTGCTGGATGAAGTCGGTCAGCAGCCGATCAATTTTGGAGCGAGTAGCCTCCCCTGCCCGCCAAATCCGTTGGGAGAGGACATAGCCATTGGGATCTACCCAGGTGTGCATGGGGTCGTACTGCGCCAGCGGATTGCCAACAAATAACCCCTTGAGTGGATTGGCTACTTCTCCCACATAGCTCTCACGCCGCACCTGCACCCGCCGTCGAAGCGCCTGCTGAATGTCGGCTGGCACATTCTTGGTCATCCAGTCGGTATGCGGCTTAATCGCCCGGTAGACCACGTTGGCATACCAGCGATTGAGGACTGTCGGGAACGGGGCTTGTGCGGTCACACCATCGCGTCCAAAAGGGTTCCGGCTGCCTTTGGGTGCAAACAGAGCCGAGACTTCATCGCCAATCGTGTCGATAAAAAGCGCCCGCGCTCCGCCAGTGAGGTTGAGTGAACCATCGGCACTGGCGCGTTGGTTGATGAGCCGGGTCATGCGGTCTACCCCCGGCTCAAAAGCAGCGGCGAAATCCTGTTCAATGGCCTCGATGGAAATCCGGTCATAGGTAATCATGCCGGAACCAACTCCGTCCGTTCACCCTTCAGGTTGAAGTCGGTTCGGTTATCTCCCCACATCAAGGTCACGCGGTCAAAGACCACCTCAAAGTCAGGCAGTTCAATGACCGGTGTTGGCACTTCTGGCTTGAGGTACACCAGCGAAATATGCGGGGTGAAGCCGTGATTGCGAGCATGGTCAATGACATTGTCTCCGAGCGTATCCACCAGCGCTTGCCGGAAAGCGGGCAAATCTGGTGCATCGACCGAGGCATAGACCACCGTCGCCTCTGGACCTTCCACATTGGTGAAGCGCCCAATGCCGGAGAGTTTCGCCCGCAGGTTAAACTCGCTTCCAGCGAAATTGCCCAGCACCTGCATGACATCACTTTCCTCGAAAGGAAGCTCGGATGTGTCGCCCAGGTAGGCCAGTGTCAGGTGCAGCTCGTCGGCTGGTAAGCGATCTGAAGCCGGGATACCCGCCGCTTCGACTGCGGAGGCAATGGCTGCTGCGGTCGTGTCATCCAGCATAAAGGCCAGCATCGCGCCGGTGTGTTTGGCTTCTGCCAGCATCCGGGTTTGAGGCGCGGACTCTGCCGGGTTGGGATTACGTGGATCCATGACTGGTGCCAGATTAAGATCATCTTTCATCCGGGCTTGTCGGGCATCCTGTCGTTTTTGCTCTGCTTCCAGCCGTGCTTTGGCAATGACGGCCTCCGCATTTTCGATGTCCAGCGGCATAAACTGGAGCGCGGTTTCGTCATCCAGCAACCCGAAGTCCAACCCCATCTTGATAGCCGAAAGCGTGAGTTGGCCGTCTTGCCCCGTGAGTGGCGCAAAGGTCACTTCCAGATCGTCATTGGCGATCACACCACGTTCGTAGAGGCTGAAAAAGCCAATGACGACCTGCGCCAATTGGTCAATCCAGTACAGGCATTCACCCTGCTTCTTCTCGATGAACTTGGCAAAGGCGGGCATCTGGGTTTCAGCCGACGCCTTAGAGGAGGCGATCGCGTTGCCCATGATAAATTCGGGCATTTCGGTGTGCTGGATGTACAGGTAGAACAGCAGACCCAGCAGGTTCACCGTATCGGCACTGAAGCTCATGGGCTGTGCGTAACGGAAAGTGGCATCCCCACCCAGCGTAATGGCATCGTCGCTGGATAAGTCCAGCACGTAGTCTTCCTCAATTGTGCCATCCGCCAGTTCCCGTGTTTGCTTTGTGCCAAACGCTTTCCAGAAGTCGTCAATTTGCTTCTGAGTACCCATCTTTTCCAAGACAGGCGTTGGCCTCCCCTGCTTGAGGTTGCCTTCCAAACCTGCTTGTAAAACATCATGGTACATCTTGAACAGCGAGAGGAGTGCCTCCGCGCCAGAGCGCCCGAACTCTTCATCTGCACCCCGGTCATTTGAGATCTTAATCACCGGTACCAGACCAATGAGGTTTGGGTAGGTTTTCTCGCTGATTGGCCGCCCGTTTTTCCATACCCGCCGGACGCGCTCGGTGGTGGTGTAGATGTCCTCCACCGTCATGCTGTCAGCAATGCGGGTTGGATGAGGATGCACTTCGACAATGCGCCAGCCGACGCGCTTGCTGTAGTCATTCTCATCTACAACCGCCGTCACGACTTCTGGCGGTAGCAGCGTCAAGGTCAATTCCCCGCGCTCGTTTGGCGGGTTGACCACCAGATAGCTATCGCCTTTGATGACCGAGTGTTCAAGCGCCCGGATGATATTCGGCAGGTTCTTTGCCCACCAGGCGCTAAACAGGGATTGAGTACGCGGGCGTTTGGTCCGAAAGCGCGGCGGGGTGCCCATCGTCCAGGCCGCCAGCTTGGACGCCAGCGGTTTCAGGAGTAGACCGGCCAGCTCATAACCTCTGGCCTGACCACGCCACATGGTATCCCAGAACAGGTAGTCACTTTGCCCCGGGTCCCGAGTCGGCGTGATGCTAAACCCCGCGTCTCGCCAGTTGACGGTCATGCGGTTTGTACGCGGTCTGCCCACAATTTCGCTGACCGCCTGTTTCGGGATGAGCGCACGGGCTTCCAACGCCCGTTTGGTACGTGGGTCAATGCCAGAGAGCGCCGTCACCCCCTGCGTTTGGTAAGCTTCCATTGCCCGCTTCATGGCGGGGGTTAGCGATTTGGTCATGATGTACTCCAGGTCAAATCAGGCACGACCATCACGCTTTCGTTGTAGATGACGGTTGTCGGTGTGCCGCTGCTGTCCACTTCGATAATGTGTAACCCCTCTTGCGCCCAGGTGTAGTCGTAGCGCCAGGTGCCCACGACTGGGTTACTCATAGCGCCCTGAGCAATCGGCGGGTTGGTCAGTTGATCGACCACGCCAGTCGCTTTATTCCAGACGCCAATCTTGAGCGAGATACTAGAGGGGTTTGCAGCCACGCCACTGGAATTCACGAACTTAAATTCCAGCGTGCTCGTTTCCCCAATGAAGTGCTGAACGATTGCGAATGTCATGGGAGTACCTCCAAAAGGGAAGCGGATGGGCTGATGGTCATACGATTGCCGTTGCCACCAATGCTCAGACTGTCCTGAGCTGCTCGGATGCTCATCACAGAAGCGTTCTCCCCTACCGTCAAGGCGGAGGCGTTGCCAGTGATGGTGATGGTCCCCGCGCCAGAGAACGCCTGAGCGCTCACCGTCGCCAGATACACTGCTTCGGCAGTTGGGATGTGTTGGGCCGTGATAAAGGCCAGCAGCAGTTGAACGCTGGCGTTGTAGACCTGTTCACCGGTCGGGATGAGGTTGGCTGTAACCGTGACCGGGCCGACTGTGACAACACCTGCATAGAACGTCTCAGCAGTGGGGACAAGGTTCGCTGTAACAGTCACCGCGCCGGGGGTCACACTGGACTGGTACAGCACTTCCCCACTGGCGATCAGTTGCGCGGTCACATTCTGTGCGCTAACCGTGCTGACCGTGGCAAGATAGAGGGCTTCACCTGAAGCGATCAGGTTGGCTGTGACCGTCACTGCCCCCGTCGTCACGCTGGCATTGTAGAACGTCTCCGCACTGGCGATGAGGTTGGCCTGAATCGGCGCATTGCCCAGTGTCACCGAAGCGTTATAGAACGTCTCTGCTGAGGCAATCAACTGCGCCGTGATCGTAACCGGGCCAGTCGTCACACTGGCGTTGTAGAGGCTTTCGGCGCTGGCAATCAGATTGGCACTGATCGTCACGGTACCAGGCGTGACACTCGCCTGATAAACCACCTCGCTTGAGGCAATGGCATTGGCGCTGATACTGACTGCGCCTGCGCTGACTGTCGCCTGATAGATGACCTCTGCGCTGGCGATAAGGTTAGCACTGACCGAGACTGCGCCTACGGTTACGCTGGCCTGATAGACAGTTTCAGCCGACGCAATCAGGTTGGCTTCGACCGTGCTGGCGTTTACCCCAACAGTAGCGAGGTAGAACGTTTCTCCGGAGTCGATCAGATTGGCACTGATGGTCACAGCGCCAGTCGTCACGGTTGCGTTATAGAAGGTTTCAGCCGATGCGATTGCATTGGCACTGACGTTTGCAGCGCCGGGGCTGACAGTGGCGTTATACAGTGTTTCAGCGGTCGCAATCAGGTTGGCTGTGACCGTCACAGCCCCAGCACTCACCGTCGCTTGATAGATAACTTCCCCACTGGCGATGAGCTGCGCTGTGATTGCGACATCACCGACCGTCACCGAAGGTTGGTAGATCGTCTCTGCTGTCGGAATGAGATTGGCTGAGAGAGTGACTGCGCTGGGAGTAACAGTCGCATTAAACAGTGTTTCCGCGCTGGCAATGGCATTGGCGGAAACTGTCACTGCCCCGGTTGTGACGGTGGCTGTGTAAAAAGTCTCGCCAGAAGCAATCGCTTGTGCGGTAACGTTCTGCCCGCTGCCCCCAGCTGGTGCAGGCGCACGGAATTCAGCGCGGTAGATCCGGACGCGAGCATTAACGACTGCGCTTTCAGCAGTAGAAGCTAAAGGGATGGATGAAAGCGCGTCATGCCCGAGCATCGTCTAGCCTACCCTCTCACGTAGTCAATGCGGTTGCCTGCCAGATCGATCGACACGTTGCGCTGGGTAGTACCCAAACTTTTAATAATGGAAGCCGCTACCCAGGACGTGGGTCTTGTGCTGCCCGGAATGCCCGTTGTTGGGCTATCGGCACGAGTAAAGGAAATAGAGTCGTCAGAGTAAATGAAGTCTGCTCGACTCCAGTTGGCATTCAGAAACACCACCAACCAAATGTAGATCGTGTTAGGTGTTGGGCTATTGGTATTCGAGCGGGTAGCCACGGCATTGGCAATCCGATCCTGTGACCACTCTGAAGCAGAGCCGTTCCAGCGCAAATTCCACGCTACCGCGTCTGTAGCGGTACCACCCGCGCTATCAGCAAAGCCTGAAAATAACTGATAGGTTTCCGTACCAGTAGGCAACACTTCAGGAGCCAGCCGAACCACCGAGATAGCCGGGCCAAGCGTCGGCACAATATCGCCGGTGCCCGCGTTGCCGATGGTGGCGCGGCCTGCCGCAGTGGTACCAGTATCCGCCTGCACTACGCCACACGGGCGCTCGGTCGTGTTGACCAGATAGGTGCTGGCCTGCGAGCTGGCACCTGTGCCGCTGACCGTCGAGGTGAAGGGGCCGACCGTGCCACCGACAAAGTCGGTAAACTCCGTCAGTCCCATGGTCGCCAGATTGCTGGAGGCGTTCATCGCCTGCCAGCGGTTGGAAATGCTCGAATACCCCAGCGTGATCCGGTCGCCGGGCATCAAAAAGAACGGGAAGCCATTGGGTAGATCAAACCGATTTGCAGCATCCGACGCCGGGTTCTGGTGCTCCAACCATAGCAGGAAGTCCGACGACGAATTCGAGATGGTAATCTCGCGCCCATCGACCCCGCCCGCCAGTCCGGTCAGCTTAATAGAGGCGCTGGCGTTCACCCGCAGGCGGTTGATGTATTCCAGCCCGGTCGGGTTGTAATTGTCCTGGTTAGCCGAAGGCGTAACGGTCATTGCCCCCCAGCGCTGCGAGATCGCCGGGATGGTAATAAAGACGTTTTTAGTACCTGCCGAAAAATTGACCGCCGCGCCTGCGTTGCTGCTCTCCAGCACAGTTGTGCGAGTCAGTGTGCCGCCTGTGTTCCAGGTTCCAAAGCCAACTTCCCACTCTGCAAGGGTCTGATGCTCAATGCAGTAAAAAGTCGTGTCGGTATCTACCATGACTGCGCTGAACGCCTGAAATCCTGACACCGCTCCGGCCAATGTAATATTGCCCGTGCCGGTCGTCGTTGTCGTCTCTTTGACGCGGTCTGCTGCGATATGTGCCATGATTACACCTGATTCCCTATAAAGCGCAGCCGCAGATCATTCCAGTCGGTAATCGCGTCCGCTTCTGCCCCTGAAAGTGTCAATTCGCCGTCTACGATGGAGCCTGAAATGTTTGTATGCGTTGCGGTTGCAATAACCGTAGACGCGCCTTGCCGGAGCTGCACCGTCAAGTCCATCTGCTCACTAATCGCTGGGGTTTTGTCGTAGCGGTAGGCAAAGGCATGACCGGTGTTGACACCTGGATCAGACAGCGTGCCAAGTGCGACTTCAACGAAGCTGGATGAAGGCGCAAACTCGCTTTGGATCCACGTCGAGTCGCTCTCATCCGCCAGTGGCGAGTGCATATCGGTAGTGCCACCCAATTGGTCAGTCCATGCACCAGCGCTGATAGTCGAAGTCGGACGTGCCACCTGAATCTGTGTCACCGTCGCGTTGTAGAGGGTCTCCGCAGTGGCGATTAGATTGGCTGTGACCGTGACCGCGCCAGCCGTGACGGTCGCCTGATAAATTGTCTCACTGGTCGCAATCAGGTTAGCTGTGACATTGAGATCAGTGGAGATGTTGTCGGCGCTGAAGTTGTCTACCCGGCCTGACGTGCTGGTAGACCACGTCGCCATACCTGTGTTACCGCTAGACAGCGAGCTATCTGTGACCGATGTCCACAACACACCATTGACGTAGGCTCTAAGCGTCGTGCCTTCGACTTCGAGCCGGATGACATCATTGACCGCAAAGCCAGTAGCCGAACTTGCCAGACTCGTTGGTGTGCCACTGACAATCCGATACAGCGCCCGGTTGCCGCTGTCGCCATAGAACACGTACCAACTGGTTCCCGCGCCGCGTACAGCAGGACCTACATAGGCATCTGCACCCGCCTGTGTCAGCGTGACTTCTGCCCACTGGTCATTGCCAGGGGTAAAGGCGTTGTAGACGGTGCAGTTTTCCGCTGATGCGCCGTTGGAAGCCGCTACGTTGGAAATGATGCTGTACGGGTTAGTCCCGACCAGCGCCGTCCAGTTGGAGCCGAGTGCCCCATCAGCGCGGGTAAACGGATCACGCAGCGTCATGTCAGATCACTCCCCTGCCGAGGTAGACCGGACGATTAAGCCACTGCTGCCCAAAGATGTTGAGTACCTGCCGCAAGGTGCTGCTCAGCGTAATCCCGGCGGTGCTGAGATTGGCTGCTAATGCCGTTTGCGTCAGGCGATTGCGCTCCACCAGCGGAATCTGGTTCAACTGCGTGTTGAGCGTCACCCCGCCTCTGAACAACGTCAGGCTGTGCATCGCGGTGTACAGCTGAGCAAACTGGAAAATCCCAGCCACACCGCGCAACACTTCTCGAAACGTCCTGCTGGTGTCAATCCAGTGTGCCGGGATGTTGCGAGCTTCGAGGTAGTTACTCACCGCTGTGACCTGACCTGCGGTGAGGTTCTGGTCAAGGTCTTCCGGCAACTGAATGACACGCGGCAAAGCGGCAAAAGTGGCATGGGTAGCCGCGTCGGTATCGGCACAGACCAGCATCGTGCCTTCGCTACCAAAGCTCATGTAGGCGGCTTCAACCCCGGCAGTTGGCGTGCCAAAATACTCAGCAGTTTGGGAGTTTGCCACTTCCACCCCGCCGCGTACTACAGGCACTACATTGACCAGGTAATACCGCAACATAACCGCTTATTCCTCTGTAGATTTATCCGGGGGCGGATCCTGCCAGACCGCTGGCATGTAGACCTGCCCCGCTGTTTTGTTGACTGCATCGGTTCGGTTCGGCAATGCCCGCCGAAGCTCACTGTCCCACGCGGCTACCCGCCCTGCTTCCTCACGCAGCGCCGGGTTCACAATGAGGGGAATACCCACCCCGGACCGGAACAGCAGCGCCTGATCTTTGATGACGCGCTCACGGTGGACAATTTCCTCTGCCAGCCGCCCTCTGGTGATGAGCGCACGACCCAAAGCGATTGCGGCCTCAGGAGGCAAGTCAGCCACCAGCTTGCCATTAATGATGAGCTTGACGCGGTCTGCGTCCTGCTGCACCGAGGCGTGTTGAGTCTTGGGGACAATGAGCGTCGGTGTCACAGTGTGAAAATCCCACTGGCATTCCAGGCAAGGTTGATGTTGCCCGAGTTCGGCGTGACCGGCATACCTGAGGCAAAGGTATCCATGCCGAAGATCAGCGCCGATGTGCCGTCTGTACCCGTATGCTGGTAACACACCACCTGCTCAGACTGGTCACCTGTCACCGAAGTCCAGGTCACATCCGCCGCGTCGGCAGTGCCACCCGTGACCGTCTTGGAGGTCAAAGCGCCAGAGACGGCCACCCGGCCAGCCCCTGCCACATCATCCAGAAAGTCGTGGGTAGACAGGTTTTGCGTGTAGTCCGCACTGTCCACCAAAATGACGCGCACATCCTGCCCGTCCCAATCGAGGTCGCCACTTAAGAACCGCTGACGACCTGCGGCGTATAGTCCGTTTGGCATCTCAAATCTCCTTGAAGGCCGTAGCCTTACCCAATACCCTGTGTGAGCCGAGAATCTGCCTTAGCAGCTTCTTCAGCCGTCTTCGCTTCCCACGCTGCATCGAGAAAAGGAATCAGATTGCGGCGCTGTTCCTTCAGCACCCCAATGGCCTCATCCAGTCGGGACTGCTCCGCAACCAGTTCCTCGAGTGTCATTTCTTCATACGCTTTGCCCATTTTTCCAACTCTCGCTTTCGTGTGATTTCATCGGTTGTGATAACGCGGATGACCATAACGAGCGCCATCAGCGCGAATAAGCCCAGTAGACCAACACAGATCAGGCCGCTATCCATCAATGAGACCTGTTAGAACTCGGATGCAATAGCAGTGATCTCCTTGACCATCAGGATCGCGGAAGACACGTTTTACAAATTCGAGGTAAATCCATTGCCCTGTTTCCTCGTCGTGTATCAACCAAAAATCACGCCGATTCTCAGGAAGGTGTAAAGCAACCTCGCGTTGATATTCATTCACACCTTGACCTCGAAGTTGAAACGCTGCGTCAATGAAATACAACCGCGCTGGTCGTTCGTAAGGCCAGTAATCTTCATTCCATTGATACCAGGCAGATTTGCTATCTAGTTCTGGATAAAGACTGTTTATGTCTACACCCAGCGCACAGGCGTCTTCAGCGCTCAAGATTTGATTAAGCAAAACTTGAACATCAAGGTTTGGATGCACTGGTTGATAGATTCCAATGCTTAAGAGAAAGAGCAAAAACAGCATCATAGCGGGATCACCTCCACACGAGACGGAATGACCGTGCTGACATAGACCGGTAGCAGGCCCGTACCTGTTGGGTGATTAGCCGCGTTGGTGTTGGTCCCTCGGTTTGTCCAGTTTCCGCCGCCATCGGTGGTGGTGTAGACCGTAATGGTGTTGCCATTACATTCCATCCGCAGACCATTGACATCCCCTACCGAAGTGACCGCAGTAATGATGTTACTGGTTTGCGCTCCGGCAGTGACCCGATGAATGCGTAGATCCCAATTGGTGTTGGCCGCATTGCGGATTAAGCGCAGTTCCAGATAGTTACTGGCATCAATCCGCCGATTGAGCAAGCTGACCGACTCGCTCCGCAAGGGGGACGCGGGCAAACTGAAGTAGAAGCGGTTGTCACTGTTGGCAGTGACGACCGTAAGTTCATTCAGCGTCAGTTTTCGCAGGGACAGGCGATCAAACACCATATCCAACGTGGTTGAAATGCCATACAGGTAAGCAGGTGTCTGCGAAACTGGCCCGACCGACCGATACTCTCCTGCCGCCGTAATCGGGATTTGCCATCCCCAATTGCTGACCGTAGAGTAGAAATCAACTTGTCCGTTGGTGAACGCGCTGCAATTGGCGTAGGCTTCGACCCACTCCCCTGCTGCCAGACTGGCGACAATCTGGCTAACGCGAGGATAGACCCCGCCTGCACTGGCCTGAAGCCGCGCTGCGCCCGTTCCAGCTCCACCTCCGGGCGCAACCTCAGTCACCGAACTGGAACTGTTTTGCACCGTCCAGGAGGTAAGCGCACTGGCTGCCCAATTCAGGTCGCCATTAAGCAAAAGTTCATTGCCCAGGCTTTGCAAGAAGCGGGTATCCGGGAAGGTAGGAATGAGAAGCTGTTGCGCCAGTGACATCAGATCACCCCAACATGACCACGGTCAAATCACGATTACCACCCTGGTTGACTGCCGCTTGCCCGGTGCCTGCTGCGATAGAGACCAATCGCAGCCACGGATAAGCCCCCACAGCCCAGGCACCAGCCGGAGCGACATACAGCAGATTGGTTACACCAGTACGCGGCGGGGTTGTGGTAATGCCGGTGATGCGAATAGGGTTGCCGCTTGCATCTTCCAGCGGGATCCAGTCGCCATCATTCGATTCATTGCCGGTGGCACTGACCTCGAAGGTAATGTCCGCAGCAGTCCATGAACTGGTAACGCAGGGCAGTACAACGCCTAGCCCACGCGGGCCGATGCTGCTGATGTTGATCTTGCTGCTCTTGGACGCGCCATTGGCAATGGTGCAAGCTTGCCGCATGACAGGATCTGAATTGTTGCTTGGACGTGACATAACGCACTCCCTACGCTGGCACCTTGCCAGCAAATTCACGCTCGATCATGAGTAAAATCGCTTCCCACTGCTCCAGGCAGGACTGGAAGCTGTTGCGCTCCTGCACCCAGCGCAGTTGACCCGCCTGAATGCACTCGTAAAAGGACTTGTCGGTCAGCAGCCGGTGAGCATCTTCCGCCGCGTTGTTGACGTACCACGGGTCGTGCTTGAGCGAAGGGTAGCCACCTGTCCAGCTACTCCCAACCACCGGTGTTCCCGAATAGGCCATCACCATCTCATGCCGTCCACAGCCGTGCCGGGTGTAGAGATCAATGCCAATCCGCGCCCGCCCTGCCGCCGTTGCCAGCGTCATCAGGTCCATCTTGGGCAGGAAGATGACATCCAACCCGAAAGCGTGGGCATACTGAACTGCCATACGAGACGGGTTGAAGTAGACAATCTTGAGGCCTGGATGTCGGTTGATGATGAGGCGCAAGGCCGCCATGTTGGGTACCGTGCAATCGACGCTATGCGCCCCGTGATCGACCGCCAGAATGAAGTCCTCTTTTTGCTGGTTTCGCACATGGGCGAAAAAATCCTCAGTGCCAATCGGCATCGGGATTTTCACCATGGGCTTCCCAAACACACTGTAGAACTGGCGGTTTGACTCGGACACGTATCCAATGGCATCCGCCGCTTGCAACTGCGAGAGGTAATGCAGTTCCTCGTCTGGATTGCGGTTGATGAACACATCATCCATATAGGCGTCTGGCACCGCGACGATAATGGCGTCAGGGCGGAGTTCCCGGATTTGCGTGATATGTGACATGTCGGCAAACAGGTGAACAAAGAACACGTCATAACGGCTGAGAACGCCTCGGTCTGGCGTCGTGTCATTGCCCCACCAGATCATTCCCAGGTCAATTCCCGGCAGGTTATGAATACTGCCTGTGCCGATGTGAGCGCCGTAAAAAAGCGGACCGCTATACAGTTCCAGATTCCAGACCATGACCGCTTTCATGACGCCTGTTCCTTTGCCCATGCCTGCTCAATGCGCCGTGCCTGTGTAATCAGGTCACTGGCCAGCATCGTTTCGAGCGATTGCCCGTTGCTCATGCCGTCCCACACGACCTGCCCTAGCGCTTCCAGAGACACAGAGTTGCGAGAGCTGCGCCGGACCTGAAACTGTCCGTGATAAACCGAGGTCAGTTTCTTACGAAGTTCCACCATTTGTGGATGATTAAGCTTGAATTCATCCTGAATGGCGAGTAGATATTCGTGAAAGTTGAGACGGTCGCTCACAACAATCCTCTCTGAACACTTGTTCTACTGTACCACAATACTTCAGAGTTGGAGTATCAAACTGTAGAGTTTGTCTGCGGGGGAAGAAGCGGGCGATGAAGTAGGCAATCACCAGTTAGAGCGCCGAACCTTTGTTCTTTTCACGGTGCCTTCTGGCTTGGTCAGTTTGTTGAATGCGCCGGCGGTGGCATCGGCCTGATCGCGGTATTTCCCTTTGGGGATCGCTACCAGTTCCTCGACGTATTCATCGTTCCAATCGCCACGCAGCAGGCGCACGTTACCCGCCTCGGCCTGTGAAGCAAAGGGATTGATACGAGCGTCTTTGTTACCAACAGGAGACTCAGCCCGAATGTCAAACCCTGCCAGGTTACGAATAGTGGACTCGGCGCTTTCTTTACCGCCAGAGCCGGGTTCCTGCTCAATCCAGATGGATACCCCGCCATAACGCCGTTCGTCGGCTTCAGCAGTTTCCTTAATCATCTGTTCCCGGTTGTAGGCTGACCACTGCCCTCTCACCACATCTTCGACGTAGTAAATGCCCTCTTTCGCAGCGATCAGAACACCAGCGGTATATGCGCCGTCGCCTTCTGTACCCGCCTTGTCCCAATAGCGCACACGGTCCGCAAACTGAGGCGTGACATCGACGATATAGGCATCTTCCTCCCCTCTCAGCCATACCCGCTTAAAGCGCGTGCCATCTGCCGGACGTGGCACGCCTTGAAAGAGTGCAGGCCACCCTGCCGGGTTGACGGCGCGTTCGTTGATGAGGAAGGTCTTGGATCGCCTGCTGACGGCCAGCGGCTCGTCTGGCTCTCTGCCGAGGATGTCAGGCAAGCCATCCGGCAAGCCGAGTTTGCGATTGTTGTAGTCTCGGTCGCTTTGTGTTTCAGCCAGTGCTGGGAAGCGCATGAGCGTCCAGTCTTCATCAAGGTTCAGAATGCGCCCAACCAGATCATCCTCATGCCAGCGGGTCATGACCACAACCATTGCGCCGTCTTCTGCAATACGGGTACGGAAGACGTTCAGAAACCATGACCAGGCCGTTTCCCGCTTGAGGAAGGAAGACGCCTCTTTGTCATCTTTGAAGGGGTCATCAATAATGCCAAGCTTGCCGGGGTAGCCTGTGAGAGACCCGCCGATACCAGCCGCCCGTAAACCACCGCGCCAGGGTTTACGCAGTGTCCACTCGGTCACTTCCTGCTTGTCTTCCCGAATGCCGACTGGTTCGACTTCCTGAATGCCAAGATCACCGAAGACGGCTCGAAACTCGGTACTCTTGACGTAATCCCGAGATGCAAACGAGTTACGCCGTGCAATCGAGATGGTGTAGCTGGTTTCAATCACCGGGTCATTCGGGCGTCGACCGAGCCAGTAAGCCGGGAACAACTCAGAAACCATTGAGGACTTGCCGTGCTGCGGCGGAGCCAGAATGATAAGCTTCTTGATCTGCCCTTCCAGCACACCGTCTAAGGCTTCAGCCATCTTGACGTGGAACGGGTCCGCTACAAAGTCACTGCGGACGTAGTAGCAAAAATCGAGAAACCGAGTCCGCGCTCGACGCCGCTTCAGCAGCTCTTGAGCGGCGGCCTGCTGTTCGGCTGTGACCCGCCCCCTAACCGTCAAGGTCATTGGGTAACTCTCCAGCGGCTATCGCTTCCAGTTGTTTCTCGGTCATAAGTTTGATGTCGGTGATCTTTGCGCCCTGAGTCGTGTGATCCAGTTTGACGGGAGCCGCCGCTCCGGTGAGCGCGTCAATGCGGGCCTGCGCTTCTCGATACTCTTTCAGCGCACCTAGCTTTGTCTTCGGGTCACTGTGCTGGTTGTAGATCTCCATGGCCCGCCGCTGCACTTCCCGGTAACGCGAAATGGCTTCGTCCTGGATAACTCGCATGTCAGACTTGCGTTCATCGATCAGCAGGTCTTTCATCCGCCTCAGATCACGGTGTACCGTCCGAGTATCGCATTCCAACCGCTCCGCAATGTCATATGGCGGAATGCCTTCCAGCTTCATCCGATTGACCGCTTCGACCCGCGCCATAATCTCAGGGTCTTTGTGCCACGGGACTTTTGACTTGCCCGCTTTTTTCCATCGGGTATGCGGGTTTTTTCGTGCTGCCATCGTCTCTACACCTCATTAATTAAGGTAGCATAGTCGAAAACTTGTTCTAAAACAACGGATTAGCGCAAATTTATATAAAGTTGGTCGATTAAAAAGTGATAGCGTATGGTATAATAAGGCATCCAAGCGACAGGAGGTGTTATGCAGCAGCTTTATACCATCGGGTACACCGGCCTCAATCCCGCGCTCATTCTCGAATTGGCGGTCAAGTTGGATGCTCGCGTCATGGACATCCGCTATAGCCCCTGGTCGAAGTCGGAAATGTGGGACTACGACAACCTGAAGCGAGCGTGGGGGGTCCGGTATTACGAGCACTGCCAATGGCTGGGGAATGTGAACTACAGCCAGCCGGAGCGCGGCATTCACCTGTCGGATGTCATCTCGGGAACTTATCACATCAAGGGCGCTTTGGAGCGTCGGAATGTGATCCTGATGTGTGCGTGTGCCGAGGTCAAAAGCTGTCACCGGGCAGTTGTGGCGCGAGAGATGTTGCAGCGTTACGGGGTGGAGACCATCCATCTTGACCGGGACGCAATTGACAAGCTGCTGAACCCGGTCCCGGATGTCGTGCAGATGAGTTTGTTTTAACGAAAGGGGCGTTTATGGCAGACACCAAGATTTGCAAAAGCTGTGGGAAGGAAATGCCGAATACGGTGGAATTCTTTCCGAAGGTAGAGAACGGCAAACATTCCTACCTGCGCTCGGAGTGTATCAAGTGCCATTCTCGGAACAAGAATGCACGGGCTAAGGCGCGGAAAGAAGGTAAGCCGCTTCACCAGCAATCCCCCTACCCGACGCGCAAGACGTTCACCATCGATCACAAGACCGGGCTAGTCACGATTCAGCAGGTCATTGAGATCGACAAACTGTCTCATTTCAAGAATGCCCAGAAGCGGGCAAAGTTCATGCGCCTGTGGGAGAAACAGGGGTATGAGATTGTGGAGGTGAAGGGGTGAACAAGCAACAGACCAAGAAAAGTCGTGGGATAGAATGGACTTCCTATTCTTGGAATCCCATCAGCGGTTGTATGCACGCCTGCCAGTGGCAAATGCCAGATGGTTCGATAGCCAACTGCTATGCCGAAGACGTGGCTCATAACCTGGCACAGGTCGCTTACCCCAAAGGCTTTGAACATCACTACTGGAAGCCAGAGTTGTTGGTTAAGCCCGGTCGCGTCCATCAACCGTCTCGTATTTTTGTCGGTAGCATGGCGGATGTGTTTGGTCATTGGGTACCCGCCGAACAGATTGAGCAGGTCATCCAAGTGGCACGGGATTGCCCCTGGCATACCTTCCAGTTTTTGACCAAGAACCCGTTGCGGACATTGCAGTTTGATATGCCGCCGAATGCGTGGATTGGTGCGAGTTCCCCGCCGGACTTTATGTGGAATAAGGCACTGGCCACGGGACAGCAGATTAAAATGCTGGATAGAACTTTTAAGAGTCTGGCGAAAGTGAAAACGCCTGTGCGCTGGATGTCCTTTGAGCCTCTATCAAAAGGGTATGCCTGGATGGTGAAACGTTATCCAGGCGTGCTGCAATGGGCAGTGATCGGCGCGGCTTCCAACGGGAAGACGCTGTATCCACCTGAAGAAAGCCACGTCCGCAATCTGGTCGAAGAACTGGACGATCAGGGCGTGAAAGTCTTTTTCAAAGGCAACCTGCGTTCTCTCGAGTGGGCAGCTCAGAACTGGCGCGAAGACTTCCCAGAAGGCCCTGATCCAGTCGGAGAAACTGCGCCGGCCATCTTGCTCGAACCTGAACAGTTAACTTTGCTGTGATCGGAGGTTGAATGTCTATCACCCCACTAAGCACCCGCTACCTGAAAGCCTTTGAGGTCGCTGCTCGCTGCCACGAAAGCCAAACCTACGCGCCGGATGAACCTTACATCTGCCACCCTGTGCGCGTTGCCTATCGCTTTGACACGCTGCTGCTGCAAGAGGTCGCCCTGTTGCACGATGTGTTAGAGGACGCGCCGGAACTGGCTGAAAAGCTGCTGCCAGATCTGCGGTTGAATTCTCAGCAGTACGATAGCCTGGAAGCCCTTCGCCGGAACGGTTCCAGTTACGCCGATTACATCGCCACGCTGATCGATTACCCGATTGCGGTACTGGTCAAACGGGCTGACATGGAAGACAACCTGTCCAACCTGCCCCGGCTGGCGAAAGTAGACCCGGCAGGTGCAGCGCGACGGTTCTATCGCTACAAGAGCCACTATCAGACGATTGTGGACGCTACCATCACCTTGCCTCGTGAGGCTTGGTGGTACAACGGTGAGCCGCTCGACCTGGAGCTGATCGGCACTCAAATCTTTGAGGTGGAGAAAGGCGGGCAACTGTGAGCCGGGTAATCTCGCTGGCTTTCCAAACAGCTAAATTGGAAAAGTCATTTAGCACGATGATCCAGCGGCAAAACAGGCCGCTTCACGGTCTGATCTTTATGGACATTGACCACATTATCCCGATGCACTATATGCGCCATCAGCGCGTGTTTGGGATCAATAACGTGGGGGTTATTAGTAACTATTTGGTTGCCCCCAACGGAGTCAGTGATGGGGGTTATCTGGCGGCAATGGCACAGTTAACCGTCAGCAACAGCATGGTTTATATATACCCTTGGTCATACACGCCCAATGGCAGTTGGATGCTGCCAGACAAAGAGAAAATGTCCTGGTGGACGGACTTCAAGGAATACTCATGGGCTGCTGGTGTCAATGTGTACATCCGTGGAAAGAATGAACTTCGATTAGAACTGAACCGATCTGAGGACGGTCGTAACTGGAATTGCGGCGGCTTCTATTCGTGGCGCTACATCCGCTACCTGCTGAAGAAGGCTCGCAAAGAGGGTGTACAGGTATAATTGGGTACATCGAAAGACCTTAAAGAGCGTTACCTGGATCCTGTCCCGCTCTCCTCTAAGGAGCAGTGGAAGCCGGTGCCAGGTTTCCCGCGCTACGTCATCAGCCAGTATGGCCGGGTCAAGGATGAGCAGCGCGGGGTCATCGTCAAAAGCCACCCGGTCAGCCGCAAAGGACATGTGATCCTCAGGTGCAAGGCCGGGAAACCGCATTCGCGTAGTGTGCCACATCTGATGCAAGCAGTGTGGTCGGGAGGGATAAAGGGATGAGTGATCTGAATTTGAAAGACACACTTCATCAAATCCACACTCGTGGATTACGTGTTCTCTGGTCATTCAAAGTAGCAGAACCGATGTGGAAAGACACTGAAGAACCTGTTGATGAAGCCACTTGGCAGTTTATCGAGACTGAATTGGGACAAGAGCGGTTTGTCCCTCAAGACACCCGCTCAGTGCTGATAGGCATTGGCTTGTCATGGAAACGGGAAATACCAGCCTCGGAAGTTAAACTGACCGCCCCCGGTTTAAGCGGACTGGATGACTCGTTGAAGTATTTTATTCAGCGCAAGCCTATTACGCCTTGGGAGATTGAAAAACGGACTTTCCCGGTACCTATTCGCATTGACCAACCTTGGCAAGACGACATTGTCACTATCAAATATCGCGCATCGTTTGAACCTTCCCTAACTTTGGTGGACGAACTGATTGCAGCCGGAATTGTTCAACCAGGTTCGTCTATAACTGGAACCATGAAGCCGGACAAGTCTATTGTAGAGTTAATCGCTCAACCCTTTTACTCCAACATCACTGAAGGTGGTTATTCCGTTTGGGAGTCCGAGTATTTGTTCAACTCGAAAGTTGAGCAAGACGATTGGACTGAGGAGTTTGTCGGTCTGCTGCATGAATACACGCTCAAGCCTAAAGCATTAGAACTGATCGGAGGGGAGTGAATGATTACAGCTCATAGTCAGCATTTCAGCGCATCTGCCGAAGAAGTCACAACTTACGTACTCTACAATGACAACCGCCCTGTCGGCTGTGTCCAGCGGTTCATCAATGACGTGTGGACATGGGGAATTTACGACGAACCCGCTTCTGGCACGTCTGGAAGCGAACACGACGCTCAAGAGGCCATGAACAAACTGGTAGCTGCGTATGAGCGCGTTGTACTAGGTGTTGGTGAAGAAAATGGCGAGATCACACTCAAGAACGGCGATACCCTGCACATCCAGTATCGTACCGATGGGGAGCAGATCGACCCGGATAGCGTGGTCGTCAGGAAGAACCCGCCCTCTGCTAAATTCAAAGTCAATGACCGCGTGCAACCGAAGTGGTGGCCTGACAACACTCTTGAGGAGTGGAAAGCCGGAACCATTCTCACGGTCTACGAAGCACATTGGGACAATGTAAATGGCTACTGGTCATACATCGTCAGTGATGACATCATCGTGCGGGGAACAACCGAGGATAATCTGGAGCTGTTCAAGGAATGACTACCCCACAAGAGAAGCGCTTAGGCGTAGGGCTTTTTATCGAGGAATACCTGGAAAAGATCATCCACGGCGGTCAGATCTGGTACAACCGCGACGCCTTCCTCAAGCTCATCAACAAGTACACGCGCCCTTATTTACAAGTTTACTTGCACGGTGTAGGTCCAGTGGCTCACAGTGCAGTTATGACCTGCCAACCTCATTCCAGCGGCATTATCGAAATGCTGCAAATGATGTATCGAGATGACGATGGCGAGGTATTCATCCGGCTCCCCGATGGCTATCCCAAAGACAGGTACTGGGATTTACAGGAGCATTTCAAAGTTAAATCGCCAGTCTTTCGGCTGACCGTTGAAGGCTACCCGGCCTATCACTTCAGAAATGGGCAGCTTGTGCCGGTACAAAGCCAGGTTTATCACGTACTGGATCATGCAAACTTAATGGTGGTCAGCCCTTATCCAGCTAGCCCATCTGCTACTCGTTCAAGCACTAAAGAAAAAATCTACCAGGCGAAACGCTTTGCTTTATCCCTGGAAACCTCTGATCTGACAGAGGGATTTGCTAAGTTGCTGACTGATCGGTTTGCCAGCGAACTCATGAAAGTGATTAAAGATGGCAGAGCATGGGAGCGAACCTATTGACCTCCCCTGCCTTCGCTGCTTGCCTCAGGTGGCTCCGGTCCAACCCGAACTATCACGCCATCACGGAGCATCCACCCAGCGCAGACTCGTGGCCTATCGTAGAGTTCTGGGATGAGGAGATGGCGGCCATTCGCTTCATCGTCTGCATAGACAATCCTGCCGATGTCAACTATGCCTACAGCGTGGTGAAGTCAATCAGTCGCAAAGTAGGCGGTGAGTACCGCACAGAAACCGGCGCGGAATTGTCGGTCATTGCAGAAGTCTTTTGTCCAGAGAGCGTACCGTTTCAGCAGGACTAGGAGGAATTATCAATGAATACCGCACTCGCAATTCTTGAAACAGATGGCACTGTTACCCCTGTTGAAAATCTTGAACAATGGGCGGCTTGGTACAAAGCAGATGCAGACAATCGAAGAATTGGCCTCACCAAGTTCAATGGAGAGGACATCGTTATCAGCACCGTGTTTCTTGGAATTGACCATAGCTTCGCAATATCCAATAAACCGATCTGGTTTGAAACGATGGTCTTTGGCGGGAAAATGGACGGATTTACCAAACGCTACACCACCATTGAAGATGCCCGCGCAGGTCATTACGCTACTGTCGAAACGGTCAAGTTAACAGAGAAGCTGACAACCCCCACGTCTGAAACTCTACGCTAGTAATAAATCAAAACGCCCCTTTTACGGAGCGTCTTTATTGGGGTCTAGCCAGTGGCGGGAATTCTGGCGTTCTCCCTGGTGGGGATTATATCGAGGTCTGCCTTTCGAGGAAGACTAACGCGGTCGCGTCCCGGTTTTCCGCCGTGGCAACCCGCTAACCGGGGTTTCAGTGGGAAGTGAGGGATTCGAACCCCCTAGCCCGTAGGCCTCCAGCTTCCCAAAAGAGATGAGGGTTGCAGTCCCCTCACCCCTCCGGCAATTGGCACTTCAGCCGATTGCCATTACAATGCCCTAAGCCTTTCGGCAAGCGGTCAAACCGCACTCGTTTGGGCAAACGAATATGGGTAGCGCAGGATTCGAACCTGCACGCCTACTGGCAACGGTTTTACAGACCGCCTCCGCAATCCGTATCGGACTGCTACCCGATTATCTAGAAGAGGCGGAGGCTATGACCTCTCCGCCCCTCTCGAACCTGCCTCTCCACTCCATCAAACCGCGCTATCCTAATGTTGGGAACAGATCTTGCACAGACATGAGCCATCGGAGTTTCAGGGTGGGCGCTCACGGTCGATTTCTACGCTTCTACGAGGCGTGTTCACATTGTTAAAGTGAAGTAATCCCCGGCACAGGATCACCTCGCGTTTCTTGGCATCCCTACCATCGTGTGCCGCCGAACACCCTTTTTCGGGCAGTGAGTGCCGTAGGCTTTGAACCTACCGTCTCCCCGGCATTGCCAGGGCGAAGTCACCAAGACTTCCCTGCACTCATAGGCTGGCGGCTGTCACCCCGCCAGCTACCCCCTACCAAACCACATCAGTGGTCATGCCCGTTCGGAGTTGACGCCCGGTAGAGGTCGGGTTCTCCTAGCCTGCTTTCGCTTCGGCAGCGGCCCGTCGATTCGGCTGTGACAGGCTCCCTAGTTGGCCTCTTTATATCCAACTCGCAATTTGGGCTTTACCCCTCTTCCGGCCCTGCCCCGGATGGCTGCTTGTCAACGAAGGGGCAACGCTGACATCAGGAAGGGATTCTAGATCGTCAGAAGCAGCAGTCCGTGAACACCTGCTACCTCTTTCCTGCGCTCACAGCGGCAACCTGTGCATGAACGATTACCGCTGCTAGTGACGCGAGTGCGAACCGCCCGCACCTGATACCATCTTCATTCTATCAGTAGCCTTACGTGCTATCGCGCCTTACAAGAGTGATTATACCATAGCTTATCACTTGTAAAGAGGTCAACTGTAAAAGTCATACTTTTATCTCTCAATTATTGATTAGTTGACAGCGCATACAATAGTGTGCTACTCTGTATTCAAGCGATGAAACAAACGAAAGCGAGGTTCAATGAATACTCAACAGATAGCCGATCAACTCAAGGCTCTGGTGGATGTGTGCGAGGTGTCGAAGCAGGAACGGCGTGCCGGTCTGCGGGCGATCAACACCTTTGAGAGCATGGTGTACCTGGATATGCTGGATGGCTTCCCCGGCTCCCCTTTCACCATCACGGAACACGGTGTAAGCCGCAAGCCCGGTTTCACTGACAGCGAATTCATTGAGGCACTGGTGACGACGCTGGACGCCTACTACCTGCGAGTGAACCCGCCGCTCCATGAGAACGCCTACACGGTCTATCAGGCAGCGGCCTACCTGCACATGGCACCCATCAGCGTCAAGAAGTCTATCGAGCGGCATGGTGTACCGGCCTACAAACGACTGGGCCGGGGTGGTGATCTGATCTTTACCCGCGTCGATCTGGACGCCTTCAACAAGAGCCGCAAGGCCGCTGGCAATCCCAACTGGGTAGCCGAACCAGAGTAACCCCCTCCCCGTAGGACGCTTTGACTTGGAATAACGACAGGATTCCGCACAAGCGTTCTAAAAATTGGGTCGGGAAAAATGATAGTATATTGTATAATTAGAGAAACAGAAGGGAGTGAGCATGGGACAGTCAAAGCGCATACCCGTCCCCTGCCCGATCTGCGGGCAAGAGCGACTGCTCACCAAGCGGGATGCAAAGCGGGCGCAAGAGCGTAACAGCAAGTGTTTCCGCTGCTCGCAGATTGAGAAGGCGCGGAAAGGGTACGCGGCCTGTGTCAAAAAGCACGGCGCGTCCTTTGCTGTGGCTGTCGTGCAGCAGTACCGCCTGAGCAATCCATCCACGCTGGAACAACAGGTGATGAACGCGCTGGCGCATCTGGAACTGGCTTCTGAACGTGAGGTGCTGGTGATGGACGATGAGCGCCATTACCTGATTGATTTTGTCATCGCGGGCAAACTGGCGATTGAAGTGAATGGCGGGTGCCACGTCCTGCATACGCAGCGCGATCTGCTGAAAGCCAATGCCGTTCGTCGCGCCGGGTATCGCCTGCTCATTCTGACCGAGTCTGATATGTCCGATCTGGAGCGCCTGCTGCGTTCCTTTGTGCAAGGGGTGTTTTATGAGCTTCCAGCCGTCGCCTGAGCAACAGGCCATTCTCGATTTTGTAGCCACGTCCCGGCAGAACCTTGCGATTGAAGCACTCGCCGGTACGGGAAAAACGACGATGCTCCTGGAGATTGCGCGTCGTCTGCCGCCAGGTGGCCGTCGCCTGTTCTGTGCGTTCAACCGGGACATCGTAGCCGAACTGGAGCGCAGGCTTCAGGGGACGGGCGTCCTCACCAAGACCTTCCACGGCATTGGCTTTGCAGCACTGAGGAAGTTTCTCGGAGCGGCTTCCATGCAGCCCGACGGCGGCAAGTACCGGACGCTGGTCAATGCGTGGGCGGATGAGTCTGAAGCGCTGGCGGAAGCGGTTGAGAATGCCATCCTGAACGCCCCGGCTGAGGAAGCGGAAACCTTCGCCAAAGACTTGAAGCGCGAAAGCCGCAAGATGGCGATTGAGGTCCTGGACTGGCTTCGCTACAAGCTGGTGAACTGGGACGCTCAGGAAGCCCTCTTTGAAATGATTAGCCAGTATCGGCTGGATGAGGAAATCCTGAACGATGAAGGCATCACCAAAGCGATTGTAGCCGCCGTCCCCTTCCTCATGAAACAAGCCGAAGCAGAGACGCGCTCACATCACATCGATTTCACCGACATGGTCTACTGGCCGGTCTTCTGGAACGCGCCGGTCGATCAGTACCAGTACGTCTTCACCGACGAAGCGCAAGACCTCTCCCCTATGCAGCGTCGTCTGATCGAAAAGTGCCTCGCTCCCAGCGGGCGCATCTTCGTCGTAGGCGATAAAAACCAGGCGATTTACTCGTTCGCTGGCGCGGACTCGGACAGCTTCGATCTGTCTGTGCAGACGTTTAACTGCCACGTCCTGCCGATGACGGTGACGCGCCGCTGCGCTCAGGTCGTGGCCCGCCATGCCGCCCGCGTGGTACCTGCGTTCAAAGCACTACCCACCGCGCCGCAAGGCAAGGTCATCTGGTGGCCTGAGGAACGGATGCTGGAAAAGATTGAGCCAGGGGACATGATCCTGTGCCGGCTGCGTGCTCCGCTCATTCGTGGCGTGCTGGAATGCATCGGCGCGGGTGTACCGGCCACCATCCTGGGCAGTGAGATTGGTAAGGCGCTCATTACCATCCTGGATAAAGTGGCGCGACGCAAGGGCTACAGCTTTGGTGATCTGAAGGCGCATCTGAACGCCTGGAAAGCTGAACAGATTGAGCGCTACAAGAGTCGCAACGAAGAACAGATGGCGGCCTCGGTGGAAGACAGTGTATCGGCACTGGAAGCCATCATGGACTACGCCAAAGCATCCAGCCTGGACATGCTGAAAGGCGAGATTGACAGCCTGTTTAGCAGCCGCGATAGCAAGTCCATGGTGGTCTTTACCACCGTCCACAAGTCCAAAGGGCTGGAAGCCGAGCGCGTGTTCATCCTGGCACCCGACAAGCTGCCACTTATGGGGGGCGATCAGGAAGACAACCTGGATTACGTGGCCCGTACCCGTGCCAAGTCTGCCTTGGTCTACTTGACCAATCCGAAGTTCTTGGAGAAAACCCCCCGCCCTGCCTACGTCCAGACCACCTTTGAGGACGTGGCTGAGCTGCCCGCGCCGGAACGTCCGGTGATTACCGTAGAGAAGCCTGAAGCACCTGCCCTGCTATCCCTGCCCGCCCCTGTAACCACGCCGGAGCCGGGACTATCTCCCAAAGCGGATGCAGTTTCGCCCGTGGTTGAAAGCGGACGCGCTGCGCTGGATGCTCTGAAAGAGATGGATCTAGCCGTGATGCTGGAAGATGTAGCACCCGCGCCGGTGCCAACCATCCCGCTGCCACCCCAGGTCGAGCGCATCACCGAAGTCCTGAATGACCTGACTCTGACCGAGATTGACACGGTAATCCGTGTCTTGACCATCTACAAGCAGGTGCTGCTGAAAGAGGCCGCGCTCGAAACGGTCTAAACGAGAAGCGCACAGGTGGTTTGAGTAACCTGTGCGCCCCAATTGTAACCACTGCGGAGCCAACCCTTTACCGAAGGCCCGCACTAGCCACAAGGAGATTGTAACCATGAACGTTGAACGCTACCAGAAGATCATGACCAACATTGAAGCCCGTGCCAAGGACTACGCCCGTGAGGTCATCCGCATTGCCACCCCGGATGTGGTGCAGGTCATCTCTGACCACGGCCAGCTGCTCCAGACCTGCCAGCGCCCTACCCGTGTCGATATTGTCAGCTTCTTTCGCGCTTTCCGGCAGGTCAATAACCATCTGCCGGGTTACATGGCCGACATCGAAACCCTCAGCAGCGTGAATCACGAACTGGTGGATCAGATGGAAGACCAGATTGCCATCCACGTCGCCACCCTCACCCGTGCAGGTGCGGCGTGAAACCCGCCCTGCGTGCCGAACTCAAGATGTTTCTGGAAGCGGTTATGGAGCGCGTCCATGCCGCTTACCCGATTGAGGCATGGGTTTGGATTGAGCAAGGAGCCGATCAGGGCTATCCAGAGGATACCTGCCTTTTGCAGGTGCGCTTTGCCCAGGGCTTCGAGATGGATACCCACTTCCCTGTATTAGCCGAGTTTGTCTGCACTGAGGGGGAAGTGAAGGCCGGAGCGCTCATTATCCTGCGCCAGATTTCGGTCATGGTGGGCACACAGCGAGGGCAAAGCTAATGCGCCGCCTGGTGATCCTGACACCCGACAACGCCCCGCAGTGGATGCACTACGCGGCCTGGGGGCAAGCCATGCGAACCATGCGCGTGGTGTGTCGAAACTGGTCTATACTGGTGGCAGACCGTCATGGCCCGGACGCTGAAATCGTGCGCTGCTGCCAGACCTACCACACGCCGTATACGATTGTGGGAGTGACCCTCTCTCCTTCCAATCGGGCAAAAGGCCCTTACCTGCGGCTGCTGCCAGCGGGTAATCGGGTGGAAAGACGGCGGGCGCGGGATAAGTACCTGGTCGAGTCTGCTGACCGTGTGGTATGCCTCGTCGGTGCCAGCACAGATGACCCGTTGTGGACGCGGCATGTTCAGGCGCGGGATGCTGAGGTCTTGCGCCTGTATGAATATGCGAAGCGACTAGGTAAAGAGGCCATCTTACGCGAAACAGATGACCCGGCCTATGTACCGCCAGTCGTGACCACCTTTGACCCTGTACCGGTGATGCTCAATGAAATGAAAGGATAAAGACATGCTGAAGCTGGATAACGTGTACATTCCCTGGAGCCGGATCAAGCGGATTGAACATCGGTTTGGAACGATCAGTTTAGTGAGAATTCATTTTACTGATAACGAGGAGCCGCTGAATCTGAACGCTGCTCAGGGCGCAAAACTGCTGCGCTGGCTGGATGAGAACAGCGTAGACGCACTGGCAGAGGGTGAAAAGCTGCTGCTGGCAAAAGAGCAACAGTAAATCAAAAGGGTGTCATGTGACACCCGTATTCATCCATCTTGCCCAGTCTTGATCGTTTTTTAGGACTTCCACCTGTTCGCTACCGCGATAGACGTAAATGGGATACTGTCGAGCGCCGAACAAAAGCGCGTAATCCGAGTCTGATTCCATGACAAGTGCTTGTTGACAATAGATAGCCGCTTCAGCCGCTTCCAGTGTTTCAAATGAGGTGGGATGATAGTCAATTTTATCCCCATAGTTGCCTTGCCAAAGATGAAACCAGATCATTACTCTCACCTTCTCTGCTCATTCACCCGTGGGTGAAACTGGCGGTTTACCCTCATCCAGCCAATGACTCAGCCTTGTCATCCATTCAGGCGTGCTGACATCGGGTATCTCCTTGCGTGCATGTCGATCTGCGCTGATCCACGCGCTGCCTTCATCGGCATCGAGGCCGCGAAAGAGATTAGGACGGTCTTCATCTGGGGGAATGAACACGTAACCAGGGCCGCCGCGTTGCACCCGATAGCCCAACGCCTTGAGTTCATCAATGCGCTCTGGGGGCAGCTCGTAAGTGGTCATCGTTTCCACCCCGTCCCATACTCATCATCTACATCATCGCCTTGCCACCAATCCCGCAAGACTCGGAAGCGCCATGCCTCCCCTTCGTAGATGTTATGGCCGCTGGTGTGCCGCCCAACGCGCAACACCCAGTCTACCGGATGCTCGCCGGGTATCCGAGTATTGGGATTGGGTTCGACCATAAAAGGTGCCATGAGCGACTTGAACGACTTGCCCAGTTCCAAAATAGGCAACGTGAGGTTTTGAACCATATCCTCAACTGCGTGCTCAATGGATTGCCGAACCTGATCGATTGCAGTCCCTGTCCCTATTATGTCCATCAATTTGAGCTTGAGTTTCGTCTGGGCTTGTAAAAGGTCTTTCAAGTCACTCACTGACTTACCCTCCTCCAAAGCGTGCTGCAAACCGTTTCGCCCGTTCCTCAGCCGTGGCCTTGACTTGTGTTGTCACCACCAACTGAGGCGCGGTCGCAGGTGCAGGCGCGATGTGCTGCGCTTGAACCACCTGCCCGCTGCCACTACCCCGCCCTGCCAGCGCATTGGCGATCAGGTTCCCGCCAATCGTCTTGGCATCCACTTCCCGCCCGGTATCGCGCTCATAATCCGCCAGCGCATTCAGGAACAGCACAAACAACTGTTTGCGCCGTCCGTGCGGTCTGGCAAGGCGTAGCGCCATCTCCAGCGCCCGCTTTTCAGCAGGATCATTCACATCGAAGGTGATGGAAATGCCATTGCTATTCCCTTCACCATTACCGGGCTTAAATCGTGTCATGAGAATCTGCCTACTTTGACCAATCGATAAGCGGAGCCACCTGCATAATCCCCACCAGATTGAGGTCCACCCAACTGAATTTCTTGAGGTGAGGAAAGTCAAGGTAGCTGATAAAGCGCGTCGGCACATGATATTCCCGGTGCCACTGCTGGACGGTGGTATGAGTGTAAAGCCAGCCCCCGCCAATCGCAACCAGCGCATCGACCGCGTCCCCCGGCGTCCCCACGATCTTCGGCCAGATGTACGTGCGGGCGTATTCCTGACTCAAGTGGTCGATCATCGCCTTCAAGCCAATGGCCTTCCCACCAATGGACACGGTGCCAGAGGCTTCCGTCCACCCGGCCACGGTATGCCCGCTGGAGTCTGTGTACCCGGTGGCGTAGCGCCGGAGCCAGTAGTCCACATGCGCCGGAGTGAGCCAGCTCCCCACCTGTGGCTGAGTCTCAATGATCTTGTCAATGAGAGGCCGCGCCAGATTGTGCATCACCCCACCCCGGCTATCGCTGGCAGATTGCAGGCGGTCTTCGATCAACTGCCCATCAAACAGCGTCGGTGTGTCGCAAGTACCAAAGCCCAGATCAATAAAGCGAACCATGCCGGAGAGGACATCCTGCCCGTCCGCGCCGTTGACTTTGACGATGTTGCCATTCAGGTCATAGCAGAAGGCGGCATATCCCGCGTCGGCTGCTTCCATGATGACCTTGACGTTCGAGAAGCTGTACGTGCGGCGTACATTGTCCTTGGACAACGTAATCTGCCAGACGCCACTCGCTTCATCCCGCTTGTTGACCTTGAGCGGATCACCCGCCATAAAGCGCTGCACCACGCGGCTTTCCACCTGCGAGTAAAACCCCGGTGGTACCGTCACGATCAGGCGGTAGGCACCGTCCGGCAGGTCATTCTCGGCCATCATGACCAAGAGCGAAAAGATATGTTCAGCACTGCCGTAGCGTTCCTCACTGCCCTGGAAAGCATCCACCCGCCCGCCTGGAATGTTGAAGATGGCGTCACTGTACGCCCAGCGTGTCCCCTGGAACTCGGCAAATGGCACCCGCATGACCGACCCTGCCGCCCGTTCGGTCTGCTGCCCCGAAATCATCATGCGGGCATTAGGCATGATCGAGCGCACGATTTCCGAGTCGTCGTTGAAGTAGACCAGGCCACACTTCCCGTTCCCGCCCTCAAAGCCCAACACCTTATCCATCTTGCTCAGGCGCTCCGGTTCCAGCTTGATCTTGCTGGCTGCCCAGTAAATCGCCATGTCTTTCGCTTTCAGCTTCCGAGACTTCGGAGTTTTCATCACCATCACGCACCTCCTATGTAGCACAATAACCTTGTCATTTATACATAGACTTTATATAAATAATGCTACAAATCAAGGTCAACCTTACAAATTGACCACTTCGCGCTACTTTGTGTTTTGACTTTGCGTTTCGCGCTACTTTGCGAATTTTCACAAACTATGACGAATGGTTTGTGATTTTTCAATGGAACTCGCGTTCTGTTTTGCGTTTCTCATCTTCAAAACACAAACCAAAACCAAAGTAGCGCAACTTTGTTTTCAAATGTTAAAGTGATGCCATGTTCACCACTAACCAGATTGCCAGCATGTTCCAGGTCAATCGCCAGACGATTGTGAACTGGTGCGTTGAATTCGCTGGCTACCTCAGTCCGCATGCCAACCCCGGTTCCGGTCATCGCCGCATCACCGAAGACGATCTGACCGTGCTGACTCTGGTCGCTACCATGAAGCGGGAAGGCAAAACACTGGAAAGTATCGCCGCTTCATTGGCCGTTGGCAGTCGGGCGGCGCCGCCTGAGAGTGCGCTGGCGGTCATCTCTTCGTCTCCAGGTGGTCAACTGGCTTTGTATCGCCAGCGTGTTTCGGACCTCGAAGAAGAGAATGAGCGCCTGACTGCGGAGCTGGAACGCCTCAAGCCTTACGAGGTGTCCAGCTCGGTCGAAAAAGCACTGCGGGAACGAGCGGAAGAGGATCTGAAGCGCGTGCGGGCGGACTACGAGCGCTTACTGGTCGAAAAGGGGGTCTTGCAGGGAAGGGCAGATTTGAAGGATAACGGTTGACTGCTTACCAACTTTTGTTATCCTTGCAGCGTGTAGCACACACAACCTGTCTCTGGAATGACCTGCCTGCTAGCAGGTCATTTCATGTCTGGTGGCAATGGCACCGCGCCCATGTTTTCCCGTATCCACAAATCGCCCAAACGCTCAGCTTCCTCACGTTCCCGAAACCCCGGCTTAAAAGCCAAATCTAAACCTTCTGAATGCACCGCATACCACCACAACCCGTTATCCGGGTCACGATCTACGGTCAAAGTGATCCTGCGCTCTGGTTTAGACTCGCTCACGCTCTGCCTCCAACATCTCTAACAACGCCCCTAGATCCTCTACGCTCAAAGCATCCTTAAGCGCCTTCAACGTCCGCTTGGCATTACCCCGGTACACCGTGATAATCACCGCTTGCACCCCATTTCCCAAATGTGATTTTTGGGATACCGCCTCACTGATGTGTTCCAACCGCGCCTCTTCTCTGGCCTGTGCCAGATCGGTCAGGTTAGCACTCTTGAGAAGAGTGCTACCGAGATACCCGGTCGCCAGCACCGTTGCCAGCGTCTTGGATGGTTTCCCGGTCTGCTCCCGACTAAACATGTCACCCAAGGGTGAAACCAGGTCCGGGCAAGTCAGGCCATGTCGGGCGATAAGCTGAACCACCATGCCGCGAATCTTCGGTGCCAGTTTATCCAGCGCCGCCGTCATGGCTTTGGCAGTGGCTACCGTGATCTCGCCCCGCGTCACCATATGACTGACCACATGGTAAGGCGTGGTATAGACCTCTAACCGGCTGGTGATGATCTGCACGCTTTGCCGGACGTGCTCGGCAGTCGGAGCAGGTTTCCCTTCAGCAGCCGCCATCTGTCGTGCGTTTTGGTAGGCTTCGGCCTGCTGCACCGGCTGAAGCTGGGCTAACCCCGTGTCACGGACGTGACGTTCCGGGATAGGGGAGGGCAGGTCAGAATGCTCTCGGATGTTGCGTTCGACCAGTGCCACCTTAAGCTGCCGGTAGCCGGTCTGGAAGCTCTTGCCCAATTCACGCTCAAAGCATTGAGCAAGGCTTGAGTATCCGAGCGCCTTCCAGCCTAATCTTTCATCAAAATCAATGATTGAGCGGCGCAAGTCCCATCCAGCAGTTTGAATCAACTGCCAGCCGTCCCGGATCGCCCCGATAGAAGCGCGGGCGTCCGGCTCGGAAAGTGGTTCGATAATGCGGATGGTGGTACCTGTCTCGCTCATATTGCCCTCGTTTACCCCGTCCAAAACGCCATTCATGAATTTTTTCCCAATTTTCCGTGAACCTGCGGTCTGAATTGTTAAAAAACTCGTACCAAACAGGTTCCTCAATTCTATACCAATTTCAGATATACTTTATCCCACAAACTGAATAGCTTACATGTATATTTACAACACTGTAAATGTTTACAATGCAGTTAAGAGAAGATAACGAAACATAACAACCGAAGGGCGGCAGAACCCCGCCCCTGGAAAGTGATCCCTCATGACCGGTCTACTCTTCATCCAGTCCCATCCAGCCCCGGAACTTCTCTCGATGTTCCAGTCCTCTGAGCATAGGATTGTGCCCCTCGGTCACAATGTCCAAGATGTAATCGAGGGTTTCATCGAAGGTGGCATCCAGTCCGCTGGCGAAATCGCGCAAGCGCTGATGCACTTCGGGTGTCACGGGGATTCGACTGGTGACGCGGCGGCTTTGTTCATCAGCCATACCAATAGCTACTCCTTACTTAAATCCCCCTTGATAGATGCACAACGCAGATCGAGTCGGCTACCGTTCCCGGATCACAATCAGATCGCCCGGTTCGCACTCGAAGTAATCGCACAGCTTGGCCAGTATCTCGGTGTTCAGACAATCCACCTTGTTACCAACCCAGCGCGACAACGTACCCTGAGCCACATCAATGGCTTGCGCCACATCCGCTTGAGTAATACGCCTTCCTTCCCGTTCCGATTTTTGCTGCATCAACTCATCCAGTCGGATGTGCGCCATTTTCATCTCCTTTGTTCCTTTCACTATACAGCTACAAGTCAAAAGTTGCAATACTCTAACTTGCTAACTTGCGACAAGTCGCATATACTATGTAAGACTAACCATTTACGCAGATAGTAACACATTCGTCTGTTAGACGAGAGGACTTTGTAAAACCTCTCGTCTAATTTGCACACCCGTGCGAGAACGTCTGTTCGACTGAAATTGTGACCATCGGATGATTGACAGGAGGAACCATGCAACCGAAGCGACGCAGTACACCGCCTCCCGGAGCGCGGCAGATTGGGGAGACTGAACTGGGATGGAACATTCACGACAAGGACTACGGTCTGAAAGTGACGGCCACCATCGAAACCTTTACCGGGCAAGCCTACACCAACGTAGGCAGCGTCAGTTGGCAGGACAAGGACGGCTGGCACAAGGCCGATTGCAGCTACCACATCCCGGCCCGTACCCCGCATCCCGGCTATCGCGTCTTGGTCTGGATGGGAACGTGGCTGCTGTGGACGGAGAAGGTCGGCAGTGTCCGAGAGGGCATTGAAGCGGCTCGCTCTTATGTCGGGTCGCAGCTGGTCGTGTCATCGGTCAAACCGGGTACATCAACCGGGCCGGTTTACGATTACGGCGAGGTGCAGCCGGTTTCCTCGCGTCAGATGGAAATGGAGTGGCAATCATGATTCCGCCGCTGGATCAACTGATTTCACCGATTGAAGCCACCCCACACACCGTCGAAGAGGTCTACCTGAATGGCCTAGTTGACGGCGGTCGTGATGATGAACCACTCGAAATGGTCTACGTCTACCACCGCAATAGCGAGATTATCGCGCTGGAAGAAGCCTATCGGACGCGGGCAGGGGTGCGCTTCTACCGTGCTACGGTATGGCATAGCGAGTATCGACCGCAGGAAATGGCCTGGAAGGATCGCTTCTTGACCGTGCTCTTGCGCGGCGATGCCATTGTGAGCGTGGAACAGTGAGCGACATCACCACGCCCGGAAGCTACAAGCGGACTCCAACGTTTCGACCGCAGCCGCGTAAGGTGGCAATCCCACAGCGGTCAATCGTTGGTCGCTTTCTGCCAGAGGGGTTGGTCGCAGGGCCAGCCGTCGCCACGATCCATGGCAATCCTGTGCGTGGGATCGTCATGGAACGGATTATGAATGCCCGTGATGGTTGGTGGGTAGGGTTTCAGCCCGAAGGCTGGCGCGGCTTCCAGTACGTGAAAGCGACTGACGTGCAACCCGTGCGGGCGCTGATGATCTGCCCGCCGCAAGCTTTATTGGTTATTGAAAAGCCTGCTGGATAGCAGGCCAATCGAGTTGGGACACTTCATTTAAGGGGTGTCGTGTCCCAGGAAAAGGATACCGCATGAGCGATTTACAGTCAAACGTCCAGCACTCAAGCGAACTCAGTATTGTGCCTACCAGCGGGGTCGAGCTGCGCCGCGCCAGCGTGCCGTCCATGAACGATGTGCTGACTATCCAGGCCATGTGCAAGGCAGCGGCTGCTTCTGGCCTGGTAAAAAGCAAAGCGTCCAGCCTTGCACAGAAGGAAGCCGACGCCTTTTTTATCAGCATGTACGGCTATGAACTGGGTTTCCCGGCCATGACCGCGCTCCAGTTGATCTACGCGGTCGATGGTAAGCCGACTCTGTCTGCACAAGGCATGGTGTCTTTGCTACGTCGGCATGGCTTTTCAGTCGAACTGCCTGACCCTGGCACGATCAAAGACTCGGCTACGGTCAAGGTGAAGCGTCCCGGTGGGGAGTGGCGTGCTTACACCTACACCATGGAAATGGCACAGAAGGCCGGGTTATCGGGCAAAGATAACTGGCGCAAGTATCCTGCCGAGATGCTCATTTGGCGGGCTGCTGCTACTGCTTGTCGGATGGAAGGCGGGGATGCTACCGCTGGCCTGTACATGATCGAGGAAATGAACCCGGACGCGGAAATTGACCCGGTTGACGGTAGCCTGATCGTATCGGGCAGTGCCACCAAAGTGGAATGGCCTACCGCCGCGCTGGTGACAGAACTGGTCAATAAGGCCATGTCTGCGCTGAATATCACCCGTGAGCGGATTAGCGCTTACGTCGATATTCAGAACATTGACGACGTGGAAGCCTGGAGCAAGTACGCCGGTGCAAAAGCAGCAGGGGAGGCGATCAAAGCCGCTCATGCCATCTTTACCGCGCCTATTGAGCCAGAGCAGCCGCCAGTGCCTGCACCCGTAGTGGAGCCGCCCGTGGTGACAGGCGCTCCGCAGTCTGCGGACCCGCTTCAGGGCTTGCGCGATATGCTGAAAGCCCAACTTAACATGACGTTGGAAGAAGCGGCTCAACTTCTGAATGTCCAGAACCCCACGGTCAAGGATAGCTGGAAGCCCTTCGGTGTACCCTCCAAGGTTGTGACCGCGCTCCAGGCGAAACTGGCACAGCAGCCACCCGCCGCGCCAAAGACCTCGATGGATACGCTGTCTACCGGGGGATGGTCAGACGCTCAGTTAGCCGAGTGGCAAAGTGTTATCAACGATGACTACATTAGCCTGACTGAGGACGTGGTAGCGCAGTGGCTCGGTTACACCGGCTCAACTGTGCAGCAGCATTTTGGCAGCCTGACCGAAGCCAAAGCAGTGCTACGCGCTGAAGCGGTCAAGAACCGGACTCAACCGGTGTGCCACAAGGCCCGCTATCAGGGACAGTACACTGAGTTTGTGACCGCGCTCGGTGTGATTAAGCTCTGGGGGCGGGATCAACTCCGCAACCTGGGGGAGGACTACGCCACCTTTGCTGAGACGTGGGAGAAGGGCAAGGAATACAAGTTCAGTGATGCAGGTCTGGCACCGCTGGCGATTGACTGGGAGTTTGCAGGCAAGGAAAACGCCCAGTACATGCAGGTGTCCGCTGATGGGCTGATGTCCATGGCACCGGATAACGTCGTTCCGTTCTAGGTAAAGCGAAGCAGGGGCAAGTACACCTTGCCCCTTTTGAAGGGAGTAGTTTATGACGTTAATCGATACTGAGATCCCGGAAAAAGTAGTTACGCCAGAAGCCTTACGCGAAAGCCTGACCATTGGCGTGCAAGTGTGGCAGGAATACGACGCACAGACCGCTGAGCTACAGGCCAAATACGACGCGGCTAAGGCGGCTTTTGAGGCTGAACATGCGGACCTCATTAAGAAGCTGGAAACCAGCAAAGCAGCGGCGTCCAATGCCAAGCAGGTGCTTCAACAGAAAACCGTCGAGCTGTACAAGCTCACTGGCGAAAAGACCTGGACGGCTTTCCAGTGTGCTGAAAGCTGGTCGCTCGAATTTGATGACCAGATCATGCTGGATTGGGCGCTGAATGAAGCCCCTGGCAATCTACGCCGGGAACTCCTGACTCTGAACACCCGCGCACTGGATAAGATCATGCGCCCCCGAATCGAGGAAACAGGTGTGCTGAAACCCTGGGAGGGATGCAAAGTGCCACCGGCGATGGCGCGGCGCTCGTACACCGGCAAGGTGTTGACTGAGAAAATCGGGGCACTGCTGGCTAGCAAGCCGGAACCGGTTGAGCAGGGGAGTGTAGAGAAAACGTCTGCCAAAACCGAAGAGCCTATCCCGTTCTAACCACTTGACTTTTTGAATTTTTCGGGAGTTTGCCAATTCCGGTTGGAGACTCCCGGAAAAAGTGCTAAGATGAGGTTCCTGTTGTGATAACTTTTGGGAGTACCCCTTTATGGATAGTTAAAACAAAACCCGCTTTTCAGCGGGCTTGCGGCGGGCGCGAGGCGTTCACACTGCAATTACCAACATACGATCAAGAGGGTACCAACCAATTGATCTGCCGGGAGAAGGACTACCGAGGGTAGGGCCTCCTCTTTGCTTTGAACACCCTTGCTTGCATGAAGATAGCACAACTCTTCTCTCGATGCAAGCACAAGGTGGTCAACAGACCACTTCTTTTTGACAAGACGACAGAACACAAGTTCCAACGAGGAGCTTTCACGATGAACCAGTACAGCTATATTGACAACGAATTTGCCCGCAACTGGATCGCCAGTCGGCATGAGTCCCGGCGCGGTGTCTTTACGCCGCTGTCTTACATTGACATCAACGAGGGCAACCGCTTTGACGCTGATGTCTTTGCCCAGATTATGTTCTGGCACGAACCCAACATGGAAACCAATCAGCCTCGCTTAACCCGCCAGCGCGATGGTCATCTCTGGTTGGTCAAGAACCACGCCGAATGGTGGGCAGAAACCCGCATTGCCAAGCGCACGGTCCGTGCCTGTCTGGAGCGCCTTCAAGCCCGTAATCTGATCGTTTACGAGGTGCATGGAGAGCGCGGCGCGTGTGCCCCCTGGATCCGGGTCAATTGGGCTGAATTTGAAAGCCGCATGAAGCTGTGGATGGACTCGGGTGTGGTCAATCTCACTGAAAAAGACTATCAAAACGGGTGGCTAGAACGGGTCAAGAAGGGCAAGGGGGCTGACATGGCATGTCATACCCCCCTGACACGAAATGTCATACCCCCTGACATGGCATGTCATACCCCCCTGACATCCCATGTCACACCCCTGACATCAGATGTCATTTCTAATACAGAGACTACTACAGAGACTACTTCAAAGACCACCCAAAGAGGAAAACCTTTGGCGGGCGCTGAAGCGCCGCCGGTCCCGGTTTCGCCCGTGGGTGAATTGGACTGGGATCACGATCCGGATATTGCCGCTTTCTTTGGGGACCCGGTTCCAGCAATTCCAGAACCCACTGTCATCCCGGAACCCGTACCGGCAGTGAAAGCCGAACCTCCACAACCGAAGCTGCCCGATTATGCAGATCGGCTTTTGATGCAAGCGGCGGTCCGCTACTACTTCAACTGGCAGGAACCAAGCCATTCGTCCGGGTGGTCGCACTTGAACAAGATGGTTGGCTTTTTCCGGGGCACACTTAAGGGCAAAGATCAGTGGGCGATGAACCAACCAACTGAGGACCCACTGAATGCTTTAGAGGTCATCGGTTTGCGTTTGTGGTTTCGCAATCAGTTCGAGGAAGATGTGACCATCCCCTTGAAGCCAGAAACCATTGCCAACTACATCCCCCAATTTCGCATGGCTGAAAACTATGGGGCCTGCTGCAAAGCCGCGATTGATCGTCTGTCCAAGATGGTGCCTGCCGAGTTGATGCCTGCCGAACCGGAAAAGCCGCGGTATCCACGATCAAAGCTGGAAGAGTGGGGGGAAGTACCAGGTTCTACGCCGCTCGATCCCGCCATGGTGATGCAACCAGGGGAAGACTTTCACGCTTGGAAGCTCCGCATGTACACCCAAATTGCCGCTGGTCAAGGTGTGGATCTAAACGGGCGTCCGTTGGTCCGCACGGAAGGAGTCAGTTAACATGGCACAACCCGCTCGCACCGCTGAAACGACTACCTGGTTAAACGACAAGACCACCAGCAAGGGCAGTGTACTCATCAAGGGCAAGCCGGTTGCCCTGAAGGTGGCTTTACCGCACTCAGAAGCCGATGAGCGTATGGTTTTGGGTAGCATCCTGAGCGCTGGACTGGTGGGCAAGGGCAACGAAAACTACCGGCAGGTTGCCGCCAGCCTCAAGCACACCGATTTCTATTTCAGCCGCCATGCATATATCTGGCGGGCCATGTGCAAAGTCGTCGAGGAAGGTGGTCAGATCGACTCTCATGCCATCATCGAACAGTTAAAGCGCCATACCAACCCCAAACAGAACCTGCTGGCTGAAGTGGGCGGGGAACGGGCAATCCTAGAACTGGCGAATGTGCGGGGGACGAATCTGGCAAGTTATGCCCGCAATCTGCTGCGTCATTCGTTGGGCCGGGAAACCATCCTTGCCAGCAAGATGATTGAGAGCTTAGGCTCCCAGGTCAACACGATTGATCTGGATGAATTCCATGCTCAGGTGGCACTTAGTCTGCGAAATGTCCAGCTGCGTATGGCGATGTTATCCGATCAGCAGCGCTACGATGTGGCCGCTCACATGAGCGAATACGAGTCGGACTTGCGCCAGCGCATGAAACCCGACTACAAACCGGGCATTCCAACTGGCTTTGCCGGACTGGATAAAGCGCTGATAGGCTTGCGTGAGAGCAAGTTGTACCTGTTTGCCGCGCCGCCGGGGTGGGGGAAAACCTCTTGGCTGCTTAATCTGGCCTTGAACGCGGTCAAGCAGGGCAAGAAGGTCATGTTTATCTCGCTGGAAATGTCCTACACCGACATGATGGATCGTCTGGTGTGTATGGCATCGGGGGTGAACTACACACGCCTTCAGCAAGGTTCGGTACTGGACGCGGGTGAATGCCAGTCGGTCTTTGATGCTACACGTCGGTTGCAAAATTGGACCACCACCGGCACGTTTACGATTGAGTGCATGGAGCAGCCGACCATGCGCGAAATTGAGGCGCGGCTGGTCGAGGGCAAGATCAACCAACTTTACGACGTGGTCTTTATTGATTATATCGGGGAGGATACAGTAAGTCCCGGCAATGAATTTTTGGCGCAAAACACGCTGAAGAACGTGATGGATATGTACCGGGAACTGAAGCGCTGGAAATCGGAATATGCGGTCCCGTTTGTGGTCGCCAGCCAGATGAACCAGAAGTGGGACAGCCGCAAGGGGAAACGTCCCGGCATGACCGATATTTTCTTCGGTTCCGGTGCTCGCTTTGCGGCTGATGTGATCGGGTTTATCTATCACGAAAAGATGGCCGTGCGGGATAGCGTCAAAGACGAGAGCGAGATTATCCTGCGTAAAAATCGCTCCGGTCCGGCAGGGGATGAAGCCACCATACTCATTCACTGGGATCCGGCTACACAGCTTTTTAGCGATGCTCATACACCAAAGCCCTACATCCCGGCTACTGCTGGTTACACCTTCGGAGGTGTGGAATGACTCCGGTCGATGACATCAAGGCGCGGTTGGACATCGTTTCGTATATTCAAAAGAGTGTCCAACTCAAAAAAGCAGGGCGGCTGTACAAAGCCTGCTGTCCGTTCCACGCCGAAAAAACCCCTAGCTTCACAGTCGATCCAGACCGGGGGACGTGGCACTGCTTTGGAGCCTGCAACACCGGCGGGGATGTCATCAGCTTTGCCATGAAAAAGAATGGCCTGACGTTTCCCGAAACGCTCGATTTGCTGGGCAAAGAGACAGGCGTGGATGTTCGCACCTATAGCCCGCGTCAGAAGGCAGCAGAGGCACACCTGGATAAACTCCGAGGGCTTTTGGACGCTGCTGCGGACTGGTACCACAGGCAGCTTTTGAGCGAGCATCCACTGGCGCTGGAATGCAGGCGCTATCTGACCGATGAACGCGGCCTGACGATGGATACCATCCGGTCATGGCGTTTAGGCTATGCCTTGCCGGGGTGGTCGAACTGGCTGGATGAGGCGGTGAAACTGGGTTACAGCCGTGAGGACCTAAATGCAGCAGGGTTGATTAGCAAGAACGAAACGCGCCATTTTGACCGCTTCCGACATCGCCTCATGATCCCCATCACCGATGACCGGGGCAGGGTGGCTGGCTTCGGAGCGCGGGCGCTCGACCCTGCCGACGAACCAAAGTATTTGAACTCGCCAGAGGGGGCGCTCTTTGCCAAGTCCAAGCTGCTGTTTGGGCTGGCACCGGCGCGGGAAGCCATTCGCAAGGCCGGGAGCGCGGTCATCGTCGAGGGCTACATGGATGTGATCCAGGCACATCAGGCGGGGCATAAGAACGTGGTCGCTCAAATGGGCACAGCACTGACGCCGGAACAAGCACACCAGCTGCGCGGGGCAGGGCAGATCATCATCGCGCTGGATGGGGACACCGCCGGTCAAACCGCTACCCGTCGCTCACTGGAAATCATGGTACAGGTCAACCGGGATATTCGCGTCATGACCTTGCCCGATGGCGTAGACCCGGACGATGCGATCCGGGACGGACAGTGGGCGGGGCTGATCGAGTCTGCTGAGCCTGTAACCAACTGGCTCATTGACCGCGCTGTCGAAAGTTTACCGGCCAATGCCAGTCCTCACCAACGTTTGGACGTGGCAAAGACGCTTATCCCGGTACTGGTCAAGGCGGAAAGTGATGTCATTCGCCACAACGCGGTACAAACCCTCGCCATGCGCCTCTCGCTACCGGTAGCACAGGTGTTAGACATGCCAGAGGTCACACCTGTGCCGGAAATCGGGCTGGTGAAAAAGCCAGAGACTTTGCCAAAGTCAGGCATTGAAATCAACATCCTGCGGACGCTGCTGGAACAACCGGCGCTGGCGGGATTTGTGACCCAGGTACTCGCGTCCATGACCCTGCTACCGCTTTCGACAACCGACTTTCCTGAAAACGGGAGGCTGGCTGAAACGGTGCTGGCAGGGGGTGCCAGAGCAGGGGAGGTTGAAGGGTGGGACATGCTGGACAAGTACGCGCTGTCGCTCGATAAGCGCAGTCTGGTGTCTCAGGTCTGCCAGTTGCGGCTGAACCGCCTGACCAGTGACGTGGATAGCCTGCTGGCGCTCGATCAACTGGAGCAGGCGTATGATTACCTCAAGCTCAAGGCCGTGTTGCAGCGCTACATGGAGAAGATCGCCTGAGGGGTTGGTTATTGCAAAAGTGATAACCTGTGGTATATTTGTGTAGAGCGTGTCCTCCACGCAAGTAGATAGGGAAGTGCCAGCCACCGAACCGCAATTCATTGGGCTGGCATCTTCGCTACACGTGCAAAAGTGATAGTGTATTGAATGGCATGTGAGTAAAGGGGAAATTGTAAAAGCACTGTATGTTTAACGATAGTTTTTACCCAACACCTTTTGATTTAATCGAGCGTATGATTGCGCCGCTCTCGGTGGAGATCGGCTATCAGCGCTACATTCCCCATGTGCGCGGGTTCCTCGAACCTTCAGCAGGGAAGGGGGATATTTTAGATTACCTTGTGAAGTATCGAGGTTTAGCCAAAGAAGCCGCCTATGCCATTGAACTGGATGACAATCTGGCAAAGATCATTCAGGGCAAAGGTTATACCGTTGTAGACCGCGATTTCCTTACCTACAGCGATTACACGCCGGTCAATTTGATCGTGATGAATCCGCCTTTCGATCAGGGCGCAAAGCACGCGCTCAAGGCCTGGAATGTACTGTCTGGTAGTCATGCCCGCATGGTTTGTCTGTTGAATGCGGAAACGCTTCGCAATCCTTACACGCAGGAACGTCAAACGTTGGTGAAGTTGATTGAGCAACACGGGCGGGTTGAGTATGTACAGAACGCCTTTAGGCAATCTGAACGCAGCACTGGGGTTGAAGTAGCTATTGTTTGGTTAAATAAGCCTTACGATGACCCTTTTGCAGGTATAAATGCAGGCGCTTTTCAAAAAGACGGCATGGCGGATGAGCCGATTTTTACTGAAACACGACTGGCCAACACAGATTTGTTGACCGCGTTGGTGGATCAGTACAACGAAGCCGCAAGCTTGTTGGGAAAACGTGCTGAGATCAATGCCAAGTTGAAAGATTTGATACGCTCGATTGATCCCACGTTGTCCTCTAGCAATGACTATGAAGAACGCAAAGAAGCGAAGACTCTAGGCGAGGAAATTATAGAGCTGAAGCGTAAGTTTTGGCGCTATGTTTTTGACCGCACTAAGATCGGCCAGAATACCACCTCTGGTTTTCGTGAAAAGTTTAACCAGATGTTTGAAGACAACCGCTTTATGTCTTTTTCCATTGAGAACATTGTCCGAGTCCTGGATATGTTCATGGAAGGGCGAGAAGACATTATGAAGCAGTGTGTCGTCAGTACTTTTGACACTGCCGTTGCGTTTCACAAAGACAACTGGACTGGCGAAGAAGGCTTCAAAACCAACGCAAGCTGGAAGGTCAATAAGAAGCTCATTATTCCAGGCATGGTTGATCTGTTTGTTGGTTGGTCGCTGGATTATCGCAAGAAACCTTTCTTTGACGATATTGACAAGGTGTTATGCTGGCTGACCGGGGAAAAGTTTCGCCCGGAAATTAGCACCGTCAAAGCCATCGAAGCCCGGTTCAATATCTTGAATGAGCAGCGCCGGGGCAATGTGACCGGTTTGGCTCATCTGGATTACGCTTATCCAATTGACACTCACTTTTTTACGATTCGGGTGTACCAGAAAGGAACGGCGCATATTACGTTTAAGAACCTGGAGCATCTTCGTTTGTTCAACGAGTCGGCTGCAAAGTGTCGAACTGGTTTAGGTGATGGTCATCATGGGCCGAAAAACTGGAGGGTAGCTTAATGTCTGACCTTGCCACTTTTGCCACCCAAATCCAAGACCGCCTGCAACCTTTCACCTTACTGGCTCAGGCGGTCGCTCAGGAGCAGATCACCGAAGATCAAGCGCGGTCGGTGATGATTTCCAGCCTCAATCAGACCATCTCGGCTATGGATGATGTCGTGCGCTACCTGCGCACTGGCAAGGCGTACAAGCCTCATGCCACCGCGTCCTACGCAGGAGGGCGCACCTATGCCCGCATTCGCTGGATTACCCGGATGCACAGTCCCAAAGGGATTTTGTTTCTCAAAGCCTACCGGGTTGTAACCCCTGTACCCAATTCATTGAAAGGAGTTTTCTTATGGACAACACGCCCTTTGCGGACGTTCGAATCAACCCCTTGAAAAAGGACAACCCGCGCCTGTTCAAGTACCGCTACAACCTCAAGATCAAAGGACTCTTGAAGTCGATCCGGGATGACCTGCGTAATCGCCACACAGCAGCCGACGCCCGCATGAAAGCGGCCTCCGAAGCACTGGCAGCGGACGCGACAAAAGAGGCAGCGCGGCTACTGAACTCGTTTAAGGCACAGCGGCAAGGGTTGCACATTGCCCGCTTGCGCCTGATTGCTCAGATTGAGGTCGATTACAACGCGGCTTACCCGGAACTGGCAGCCTTTCGCCGGGGGAGGCCAGCGACGGCCTGCATTGGGGACTTCCTAGCCGAGCGCAAGTGCGGTCCAACTGATCTGGAGGTGTTGTTGGTTGGTAAGGGGAGCGCAGCTAAACGGCAGGTTCGGCGCATGGTTCGGGATCGTGAGCGTCAAGCGCGTTGGCAGCAGGCAAACCTGGAATGAGCGAGTATCACGACGACACCTACAACGAACTGGTTGATCTGCTGACCAACCTTATCGAAGAGGAAGACTACGCGGTGCATTGGTTTTACACCGAGTATGTCTACCAGGAACTCATTGACCAGCGCCCGGACTTGTTCACTGAAGCGAACCTGACGATGGTCATGTACCACTGGCAGGATCAGGACGTGGTGGCTGCTGCGGCCTGCTTCCTGGGCGTAGTAGCTGCGGGGCAGGGCATGTACGGCGGGGATGTAGAGCGTTGGAAACATATGCGCCGCGTGACTCTGGACGCTTTGAATGACGATGTAGCAGAGATGGTCGATTGGGCTATGGAATGCATGGACCCGGAAACCTACTACTTTGAACGCTTCTGGATTGACCTGGCAACCTATGTGGATGTAGAGCTGCTACAAGGGGCTTTACAACTTCCATTGTTTTAGTTTGTCACAAGTGATAATATGCTGTATAGAAATGAAGGTTTGTGATAGGAAGGCGGTGGGGCGTGATCGTCTTGTATCGTGTCGGGCAGCGGGTCATCCTTGACCCAATGGAATTCCAACGGTTATTCCCGGATTATGAAGTCAGGCCCGACGCGATTGGGTATTACGCCACCGTCATTGAAAACGCAGTTCTGGAGGCAAGGAGCATCGAAATCACCATTGATGGCATTGAGGTCAATGGTGAGCCGGGGCGCTTTGTCGTGGATACCCAGTGTGTGATCCACGAAAGCCTCATTGATGGCAGTGGTAGTAGTGACAGCACTTTTGCGTAAGGAGGTTTTATGCCCAAGCCAACCACTTGGATTGTAGAGCGTCGTGTGACCTGGACGGACCCGGATGGCATGGAAGTCCTGCGTTGGGACATGGTCGCAGGGCAGTCTTTCCCGACTGAGCAAGAGGCCAAAGACGCGGCCCGTCTCTTGAGCCTGCAACGCGAGCAGGTCAACTTCCCATTTCGCTGGCGTGCCTCGGATCAGACTGAGCAGGTGTACTACTACCTGTACGGGCAGCTCTGGTCAGACGCGGGGCAGGGTAGCCCGGTTCGCTATACTCGTTTTGCAGCCGATGACCCGGATGAAATCGACCAGACCTACCGCTACCATGTGGAAGTCCAGGTCAAACCAGGGGAATGGCGTCTGGTGCCAGATACCGAAAACCTGATAGACTATGAGGACGCGATAGATGCTGCGACGACTTTGGCAAACCACGATCCGCACACGCGCCAGTACCGGGTGAGTGTGGAGGGTGCTTCGACTCTCCTGCCTGTGACCTACAGCAAGGGGAATAGTCGCCAGCCAGATCTTGACCAGTTTGAGGCAATCCTCCTGGTCGAAACCGAGAGCATCCCGGATAAGCTGGATGCTGAACTCATTGGGACGGGTATCATTCGTTTGATCGCCCGGTATTGCGAGGTCTACGACTTCAACCTGGATGAAGTCCTGGACGCGATGAAGGAACGTGCGTGAAAGACAAAATTAACCCTGCCAATTCGCGGTTCTACATGGCGGATACCCCGCTCATCATGGAGCGCATTGAAGCGATTACCAGTTGGCTGGAAGCCAAGATGGAAACCTATGCCAGAGTGACCGAGAACATGCCTGCTGGCTACTGGTTCCCGCCGCTGCGTAATCGCACAACAGGCAGGCCGGAACGGTCGAATGTGGTCAGTCAGATCATCCTCTCTACCGCCCGCGATTGTGGCAAAGGTCGCATGTCAAAGGCGCAGCTGAAGCGGTATCTGGCGGATTACAATGAGCTGGTAGAGTCGCCCGACTATGACAGCACGGCGGATGTGTGCGTGTACATCACGGAAGCGACAGCGGACGCGATAGGTGTATTGGTGCAGGAATTCCAGCGGCTGCTACCCGATGTCGAATGGTACAGCCGCCGAAACCGGAAAGCACCGCGTTATCGGATGGTGATCGGCATTGCCATCCAGCACGTCTGGGAGCGCATTCAGGAAGCCTAGAAGGGCAGAGTGAAAGCTCTGCCTTTTCCTGTAGCGGATTAAAAGTTATACTGTATAGTATCGTAGCAGGGAGGCATCATGAAATCACATTTCCAGTATCTGCGTTACGTTCTACGCCACAAGTGGTTTGTGCTGGTTGAGTGCCTCAAAATGGGGTTGATCTGGCGCGGGCTAGTTCATGACCTCTCCAAGTTTACGCCTGCTGAGTGGTTCCCCTATGTTCGCTATTTTTATGGCGATGGTGGCACCCGTGAAAGCAAGGGGAACTACAACATAGACGAGGCTCCGCAAGATTTTGAGATGGCCTGGAACCATCACCAAAAGATGAACGATCATCACTGGCAATGGTGGGTTCGCTTCGGTGATGACGGGACGGTGAAGGTACTGCCGATGTCTCCTCAAGCGCGTGCTGAGATGCTTTGTGACTGGCGAGGGGCAGGGCGAGCATTAGGCCAGCCTGACACGCTGGCATGGTACACAACCAATAAGCACAAGATGAACTTGCATCCTGAAACTCGCACCTGGATTGAGTTCAAGTTGTTTTATGCACCGCCGACTCACCCAGAGGAAATGTTAAAGCTTATAGAAGCTGGTTTGAAAGGGGATACCTATGCCTAAGATCATCGAGCATCGCCACTTGGAAACCGACACGCTCATGGATGAGCATCACGCTGATGTCAGTCCCGGCCAGAGCATCCGCATTTTTGGGACGCACATGGGGACTGAGCACACGCCTTTTGACCTTGCCTTTGCGGTGGGGGACAAAGCGGTACACGGTAGCTGGAATCTGATCTACACCGGGGAGATCGTCGGCATTGGTTCCAGAACTGTGACGATTAAGCCGCCATATGGCTCCAAAGCGGTACGCCTTCCACTCACCCGCTTCATCGAACTGAACTGGGACTACGACGCGGTACGAATTGAGCGTCATAACGAGATCGTGGGGCAGGGGCTGTGATAACTGCTACTGATTTCTTTTGCGGTGCCGGTGGCTCATCGTCGGGTTTGGTTGAGGCTGGCTTTCAGGTCAGTCATGCTGCTAACCACTGGGCGCGTGCTATTGAAACGCATCAGGTGAATCACCCAAACACAGCGCATAGCATTGACGATCTTCAGCAGGCTCATCCCTCCTGGTATCCACGCACCGATGTGGCTTGGTTTTCGCCTAGCTGCACCTCTCATAGCCTTGCGAAAGGGCGCAAGCGTAAAGGTGCTTCTCAGATGGATTTGTGGGGGGAGACTTCACTAACACCAGACGAGATCCGGAGTCGAGCCACCATGCGGGAGGTGGTCGAGTTTACTGAATTTCACCACTACGAAGCAGTCATTGTTGAAAACGTGGTCGATATTCGCTATTGGGAATACTACGATACCTGGCTGTCTGCTATGCGGAATCTGGGTTATGAACACCGGATTTGCTACTTTAACAGCCAGTTCTTTGGCGTACCTCAAAGTCGGGACCGCTTTTATGCGGTCTTCTGGAAACGGGGTAACAAAGCTCCTAATCTGGATTTTCGCCCGCAGGCGAATTGCCCTGAGCATGGCGTCATTCATGCCGTTCAGAGTTTCAAGAAATCAGATTTCCCCTGGGGGCGTTACGGAAATCGGCGGCAGTATGTTTATCGTTGCCCGCATTGTGGTTTAGAGGTCAAGCCTGGTCATATCCCTGCTGCCAGCATTATTGACTGGTCACTGGAATGCCCGCGTATTGGAGATCGTGAAAAGCCCCTGAAGCCTCGAACTTTAGAACGCATTCTGGCAGGTCTAAAAAAGTTCGGGGGTCATGTTTTGGATCTGGGGCACATGCACGCAGAGCATACCGGGAAAGTATCTTCCTTGGATGGGGTGTTGCATACCATCACCAGTCAGCAAACACTTGCTTTAGTACCTCCTTTTCTGACATCACAGCATGATGGCCGGAATCCGCTGCGCTCGATCGATGACCCGTTGTGGTGTGTTACGTCGATGAATAATGAGCAGCAGCTTTGCATACCGCCATTTCTGACCGTCATGAAAAACAGTGCGAAGGATGGCTATAACCAACCCAGTATTGGGATTGATGAACCCCTTACCACAATTGTTGCCAGCGCTAGTCAGCACGGTCTGGTTGTCCCGCCGTTTATCGCTGAGCTGCGCCAGAACTCAACCGTTCGTGATGTGAACGAGGCGCTGTCTACAGTAACGGCCACTGGCGCTCACCATGCACTGATAATGGCTTACTATGGCAATCAGCCTACCTATGCACGCTCCAGTGATCCACTACCTACTTTAACCACGGTAGATCGGCACGCGCTGATTACGCCGGAGGAAATGCTTCCAGACTGCGGATTCAGAATGCTTGTTCCAAATGAATTAAAGCTGGCAATGAGTTTCGCCCAGAGCTATGTCATTACCGGCAACAAATCGGAACAGGTGAAGCAGATCGGCAATGCCGTCACGCCTAAAGTTGCTCAGTGGCTTGGTCGACAAGTAATGGAGAGCCTTCAATGAAAATGGGCTTTGCTTTTCTGATGACCGCCATTCTCCTCATCCTGGTTGCGCTCTACTACGGCGGTTTGACATTCGTCAAACCTGTGTATCACGGACTACGGCGAGCTACGAAAAACTGGCGTGGTGTGGATTTTTGCAGTTAATCGCACGCGGGGCGGTCGCTGATCGCCCCCACTTTGGAGGTTGATCTATGGCGTACAAACTCACCTTGCGAGATGAGCGTGACAACAAGATCGGGTCATTTTATGTTGACGAAGCCGACACGAATCTACCCGTGGGCGAGTTGATTGAGCAGATTTACAACGAAGCAGCACGCCGGGAGCGTATTGAGTACAAAGCCCGTCAATCCCAAATGTCAATTGCTCAATATGCTAAAGTTTGTTTTACCCTTCTGGTACCGCCAAAGCCAAAGAAACTCGACAAACCTATTCCGTTTGACGCTTTAGTTGATTCTTGGAGCGTCTAGCGTGGCATTCGTTTTAGATTGGAGGTCGCAATGGGTGACATAGGATCTGCACTTGAAGCAGGTGTAAAGTTTATCGCCATTCTTTTCCTTGTATTTGGCTGTGTGCTGGGTTGCATAATCTCTTGGATTATTCAATCCGTGTTGTGACGGGGAGGTGCTGGGCAATGGGTATGGTAGATATTCGCAAGAAATATGGAGTGCCTGCAAAACGTGGCGGCAAAGTGTTTTTCGAGCACATCAGTAAAGTATGCACGATCACCAGCGCTGCAACCAGTCACCGCCTTGTAATCAAGGATGAAGATGGTAAGCGTTACCTGGTACATCCAACTTGGAAAATGAAGTATTTACCAGTCAGTCCTGATTGGAGGTCTCATGCCAAAACCTGAATCGCCCGCAGTGGTTATCATCTACACGCCTCACATTGATGGAATGGCGCTGATGACCGGGTGCAAAAAGCATGGCAAGCGCTGGATGTACACTAAGTTTCAAGGCATTGAGGAAACGAAGGTGCAGGCGTTTATTGACCAGTATTTCAGCCACTACACGCGGATTGATAAGCAGGCTGAAGCGGACGCAATCAACCCCGGCATGAGCAGTGTTACGCCGCTCATTCTGGTGAAACCTGGGTGGTCTATCCGGGATGGGGTGGAGGCGTTTGCCCAACTGCATAAGGCGATGTTGAAAGAGGCAGATCGGCAACTTGCAAACTAACGAACTGTACACGCCCTGTGTACAGTTCATCCCGCTGGATAGAATTGACAAGCTCAACTGGAGGACTCGATGGAACGGATAAAATCAAACGGGCAAAGTCTGGTCATCGCGGATTACGGTCAAGTCATTCCGGGGAATTCAATGCACGATCCCACGACGACCAGCGAAGTTGGTATGTTCATGGGTAGCAACTTTGACGAAGTAAACCGGCAGATTGCCGAGTTGGAAGGCATCCCTTTATTCTCGGTGCATGAAGCTCATCGCGTACTAGGGGCGCTTTACCGCTACGTCCACTACAAGGCGACAGATGACTTGGTGGATGCTTATCAGGTGGAAGCCAAAGCGCTGCAAGCTGAAAAAGACAGGACTGGTCAGCAGTTGCTACAGCGGGCGCTTGACCAATTCCACCAGATCAATCCTGTGTTTAAGCTCTTGGAATCGCATGGGTATAGAATTGTTACTAGCCGCAACACGCTCTCAATGGATGAAAGGTTTGCGGTTTCACAGCACTTTCAAATCAGCGTTGTAGCAGGCGAATTTGGAACTATTGCGCTGGCAAGTTGCGGAGTAGAAGCAATTGTTATGCCTAGCGGCGAAGTTGAAATCAAAATAACGAGATTGAAAATCGCGTACTGAGAGTTCACCCCGCCGGATAGCGTTCCAACCCGTTCATCCACTGTGCCATGCTATCGATCAACCCGACTGGCACCTGCACGTAGACGCAACCCTTGGACGGCGCGGGCAGCACAATCGTAT
>ERZ761599.38-NODE-38-length-43082-cov-218.597997_pt1 | contig 43082 bp, 51 predicted proteins | sample MGYA00511878_ERZ761599 | MGnify/ENA primary metagenome ERZ761599 (study PRJEB28899, sample SAMN03785569) | bioreactor sludge metagenome | biome: EBPR Sludge; feature: EBPR Bioreactor; material: 0.22µm filtered reactor supernatant | place: Saint Lucia: Queensland...
CCCACAGCAATCCGGTCACGCCGTCGTCCCACAGCAATCCGGTCACGCCGTCGTCAAACAACAGATTGCCCGTCTGATCGACCACGACCGGTCCGCCGCTCGCGATGCTTCCGGCGGCGGGGAGGTCGAGACCGAAGCCGAGGCGGAGCACGTCAGTAGTACCCGATCAAGCCGGTTGCGGTGGTGCCGGTGACCCACACGCGGGAAACCTGGACGTTCAGAGACTCGCCGGCGGCAAGGTTTAGCGTCAGCGGCGGATTGCCCGCCGCGTCAACAAACTTGATCGCGCCGCCGACGCCTTTGCACTGCACCATCATGGTGACGGGGAGATCGGCCGAATCGCTTTTCAGCGGATCGACCAGCACCGCGTTTACAGGAAACGCGGTGACCGTTTTTTGCCAGAACGGGGGAGGCATCAGGTCATCCGGCCGCGATTGAGCGCTTCGGGCGCGGTGCAGTAGTGCAATGGGTAGCTGTAAATCTCCGGCTTCACCCAGGAACCACGCTCAAGATCCCGCACGAGCAGGGAGTAAAAATCCTTGCCTGGGGTGTTGATGTACGGGAAGAACTCGCTTGGGGCGAGCGCGAGGCGGTACAGGCCGGGGACGTTGACGGGGATAAAAATCACCTTGTCGGTCCCGACCGCGACTTTGTTGTCGGTGGACCCGGCGTAGTTGTCCCACCGAATGCCGGCGAACGGAAACGACTGGCCGGGCAGCCCCCAGTTTTGCAGGGCGTTCATCTGATCGACCGATTTGACGAACACGCCGTAAGTTGGGTCCACCTCAACGTGCGAAGTAAACGCGCCCCAGAACGCATCGCCTGTCAACGCGAGCAGGTAGGAATAGCCGTCGATCCACAGCCCGTCCAGCGCCTTGCGCACCGCTTGGGTAAGCGCGATGCACTTTTGCCGGAGCGCGCCTTTCGCCGGCGAGGCGTTGTCGAGGTCGAAATCGATTTCGGCGGGTTGCGCGACGCCGAGTTCAGCGAACCAGTCATAGATGACGCGGGAGCCGTCCGAATCCAGCAGCTTCCCTTGCACCGCGCCGAGGCGGTGGTACTCCATCGTGAATTCCAGGTCCGCTTGCAACTTGATCTGGCGGGCCAAAATGATGTTGGCGACCTGATCGAGTTCGGACACCGCGATTCGGGTCGGGCGGTTCTGCACGTCGTAGACCGCATCTTCGTAAGCGCGCAGATTGCCGATTTCGTGAGCGTAGAGCGTGGATTGCTTGGCCACGCGCGGGGTTCGGACGATTCGAAGCTGCTGCTTGTCGGGCGTGGCGGACGGGAGCGGCGCACCGCGTTCGGTGGTCGGGATCAGGTTCAAGCGTCCCTTGGCCATCGAAATCGCGACGTCCGGGGTGGTGATCCGGTCCACTTCGAACAGGTTGAGTCGACCCAGCATTTTGGGGACACGCACGATGCGGTTGGCCGCCGCCGTCATGGAGACGTGACTGAAGGCGTCCCCATCGAAGATATTCATGATCGTGTCAGGCATTACAGCGGGTCTCCTTGGCGAAGCTTGATGCCGAGCGCGGCCAACTGGCCGAGGGCGGTCGCTTTTTGCGGATCGGTGATGCCGGCGGGCCAGATCAGCAACGTATCGATCACTTCGGCGTCTCGGTCCACGACGACGGTCCGCTTGTCGGCGGCGCTGGCGTCGGTGTTCCAGCACAAGATCGCGGCAGCGACTTGGCTGCCGTCGGCCGCTGCCGGCGCGAGCAGCGTGTATTTGCCGCTGGCGGTGACTTTGCCGAGCACGGTCCCCGATTTGAGATTGTTTCCGGCGGCAGACACGAGCACGCCTTGGGTGCGCGACCGGGTGTCGTTGGCTTCGGACGCCAGGAATGCCCATTGCGGCGTTCCCTGGTTGAATACGTTGGGCATTGCGGCGGCTCCTTACTGTTTTAAGGCGGACTGTTGCTGCGCGAAGGCGTATCCCCACGCCCTGGCTCCAGCATCTGGCGACTGACTGGCCTGCCCGCTGTCCGGTCCGATCTGCGGGTTGCCGATCGCGGCCATGTGCGCGGCGAATTCGGATTGCTGGGCTGGAGCAGCTTGCGCGGCCTCGGCCTTGGGAGCGGCGCTCAGGATTCCGGCGCAGGCAGCCGGATCGAGGTCGGTGGTCAGCGCCAAGGCTTTGGCTTGCGCCTCGCGGCCTTCGGCTTCGGGCAAATTCAGCACGGCGGATAAACGGTCGCGACCTTCCTTGAGGCCGGATTCGCGGCCTTCGGCGCGAGCGGCGTCGAGTTGGGCTTGGGTGATGATGGGGCCGTCCGCTTGGTAGCGGTTGGGATCGTCGGACATGGTGGAACTCCTGGATGCGCGGGGGGCGGCCCGCTGGGGATTGGCGCGCCCGCCGTAGCGGTTCGCGAGACGGGCAATCACGGTATCGGGGTCTTCGATGGCGTCGATCAGCCCGATTTTTTTGGCTTCGGGCGGGTCGAATACGGCGGCTTGGGTTCCGGCAATCACGTCGCGACCGAGGTTGCGGTTGGTCGCGACCGAGGAGATGAACAGCCGGTAGGTGTAATCGATGCTGGCCTGAAAAGCGGCGCGCGCCTCGTCGGACAGCGGGGCATAGGGGGTGCCGTCTACCTTGTGATCGCCCGCAAAAATTTCCGTGACCCGGTAGCCGGCCTGCTCCAGCGCGCCGGACATGTCGATGTGCAAGGCCCGCACGCCGATGGAGCCGACGCGGCTGGTTTTGGTGGCGGACACTTTTTCGGCGGCGGCGGCGATCCAGTAGCCGGCCGACGCCGCCAGATCGTTGACGCAAGCGTGGATCGGCTTTATGCCGCGCGCGGCGGCGATCTGCTCGGCCAGTTGCGCGCAGCCGTCCGCCATTCCGCCGGGCGAGTCGATGGAGAGGACGATAACCTTGACCGCGCTGTCGGCCAGGGCGGCGGAAAGCTGGGTGGCAATGTCCTGGTAGCCCTGCGTCCACCCGCCCCAATCTAAGGTCGTGCGGTGGACGAGCGGACCAAAGATTTCGATCACCGCGACCGGACCTTCCAACCGGTAGCCGGCGGACTGGCGCTTCGGTGGCGCGGTCATATAGGCGGCCGGACCGCTCGCCGAAATCGCGTGCAGCAAGTCGCCCTCGACGGCGGTTCCGGGCATCAGCGCCAGCGCGAGCAGCGTGTCAGCGGCCTTCAAGTTCTGGTCACGCATCGGCGGGCTCCTGGCTGTTTTGGCCGGCTGGCGCTTCGTCGTCGTCCGGCTCGGGTGGCGGCGCTGTTGATGCCGTTGCGCCGGGCTCCGGGAGGCCCAATTTTTGGCGGCGGGACCGCTCTCGGGCTTGCTGCTCCAGCACGTCTTCCCAGTCCAGCCCCTGTTCCGCGCATTCCATTTCTAAGGTGGACAAACCAGTTTCCAGCCGCAGCTTGGCGGCGGTCGCTTCTTTCACCGGATCGACCCAGCCGCGACCAGCGAATACCCACCGGCTTTTGAGCCAAGCGTATTTGTTCGAATAAAAGCCGGGCGCGAGCACGCGACCGAGGGCAATCGCTTCTTCCATCCACAGCTCGTAGATGGGTTGCAACCACATGTCGGAGAGCCAGCGGCGGCGGCCGAGGAAAAAGCGCCAGGCTTCCAACAACGCCGCGCGGGCGCTCGAATAGTTGGTTTTGGAGAAGTCTTTCAGGAGCAGCTCATAAGGCAGGTGCATCCCGGCAGCGATGCGCCGGACCACCGAGCCCATGAACACGCCGAAGGCGGTCGCGGGCCGGCCGGGGTTGTGGCTGGCGAGCTTCGCGCCGATGGGAATCGGGATCACCGCACCGCCTTCCAGTCGCGGCGCGTTGGCGGCTGAAAATGCTTCATTCCAGTATTGCAACGGGTTAATCAGGTCTTCGCCGCCACCGGAAAACAGCGCGGCGACTGAATCTTGTGGGAGATCGGATTCGATGAAGGCGGCGACCAGGGCATTCACCACGGCGGCTTTCAGCTCGGCTTGCGAGTAGTTGCCGGCCATCCGCAGGTCTTTCATCACCGCCGCGACGATGGGCTTGCCCCGGCTCTGCTCGCTGCGCTCTTTGTCGTAGAGGTGGATAACTCGCCGTCTGCCCCACGGCGTGAAAGCGGGAATGCGCTCGAAGTCATCAAAGCCCGAGCCGAGATCGCCGGGGTGGGTTTTGCGGACGTGATACGCGACCGGCGCGCCGTAGCGGTCGATCTCGACGCCCTTGCGGATATCGGAACGGCTAGCGAGAAGCGGCGGCGTGTCGAGCCGGTCGGCTTCGATCATCTGGAGCCGGGTGGACCACAAACTATCGGGACGCGGCTCCCAGGTCGCCACGGCGAGGGCGTCGCCGTTCATCAGCGCGCCGGTCAGCGCCTGATGGGTGAGCCCGAGCAGCGTTTGGGTTCTGGCGGCGTCGCATTCGGCGGAGTCCGACCACGTTTGAAACCACGCCTCGACACTGTTGCCCCACTCGTCCGACCATTCCTTGTCACGGCCGAGCATCCGATAAGCGGGCTGGGCGGACAGGCGCAGGACGTGACCGACGATGTTGTCGCGGTAGGTTTGATAGGCGCTGGCGGTCAGCGCCTCGTTGCGGCCGAGGTCGCGGCCTCGGCCCCACATCGTGGGCAGCTCGTCCAGCAAATCGGCGTCGGCGGAGCCGAGCGGCGGGTTCCAGCCGGCGAAGGCGCGCGAGGTCCGGTCGGCGGCGTCGTGGGCGGGCTGGCCGAAGACCGTCAGCGCGAGGCGCTGGCCGTCCGGGGCCAGGATGCGGGGGCGCGGGACGAGGGCTAGTGGACCCATGGGAATATCGGCCGGGTGGCGCGCGGTTTGGGCACTATGCCATCGGGCGCGGCCAAGGCCGCCTCGCGGGCGGCGTGAAGCCGCGCTAACTCCTCGGCCAAGTTGTCGAGGGTCAAGCTACCGTTGGCGAACGACATTGATAGATCGCCTTTCGCGAACCGCTGAAGGAGATCGCCGGACAACAGCGACTTGCGCGCCTCAAGGACCGAGGCGATCAGTTCGTCAATTTGCGGGACGGTAAATCCGATATAGGCGGAGAAGCTGCACGACATGCCCCCGTAATACAGGAGCGGCGGCGCGCGTTACATGCGAAAATTTCTTACGAAAATTTCTTAGATTGATTCGCCGATGATTTCCACCGTCCGCCGGGTCACGCCGTGGCGCTTGGCGATTTCGTTCGGCGCGAGGCCGGCGGCGGCATCGGCGCGGATGGCGCTGGCCCGGCGCTGGTTGTCGGTGCGGGGCCAGTAGAGCGTTTGGCCGCCGATCCGCCAGCACAGGCGGGCGACGATGGCGTCCGCCAGCGCTTGGCCTTGCAGGCCGGCATCGATGGCGATGGCGATTTCGCCTCGCACGTCTTCGAGTAACACGCTCACGGCAGGCCCTCGGCTCTGGTTGATTTTAGGTTAAGCAAGGATTCCCAACGCTTGGCGGCAGGCGCATCGGGACGTTGGGAGCGTTCGAGCTGCGCCCAGTTGACCGGACGGGCCAGTAAGGCGGCCAGCGCATAGGCCGCGCAGTCCAATACCTCGTTGCGCTTTCCGGGCGGCAATACCCATTCGCGCACCGGCTTGCCTTTAACGTATTTGGTTCGGACAACTTCGCTGGTCAGTTGCTGGAGAAATGCCTTATCGACGCTCGCCGGCAAATGGATATGCCCAGGCCCATCCCCCGCTTTGCGTAGGCGCGCATAGATTGCGTCCTTTGCGGTATCGCTGCCGACGATCCAAAAATGTGCGTCGTATTTTTTTGATTTGCGGGCTTTCGGTATCCAGACCGGCCGCGCGCCCCCCATGCCTCGGATGGCGTGGATATGACGGCCGGATCGCTCTTTGCAAAACGCATACGCCTGCGAGGTATGATGCCCGCCCGAATCGATGCAGGCCGCGCCGATCCGCAGCGTGCGCCCGTCTTCCGTTTTCCACGTTTCCAGCAACAGCGAGTCCAGGTCGCTCCACGCGCCGTCGTGGGTCGGATCGGAACTGATGACTCGGTGCTCGATGACCCACGCCTCCGGCGGAGCGTCTTTGGCGTCTTGCCGGAAGCCCCATACCGTGCATTCGATCCGGTCGTCTTGCAAGTCGGCTCCGGCGGTCAGGTAAAGCACCCGCGCGGGGATGCGTTCGGGGCCATAGTTTTCTCGCCGCGCCAGCAAGGCGTCCGCGTCAGTCCGCTCGACTTTCTCTTTCCAGGTTTCGCCCAGCGTGGTGTTGACAAAGAATTTTTGCTTCCCCGGATCGCCCTTCGCCGAGATCCACTCGCGCGCGACGTCCGTCCATGTTGCCTGCGGGCTGTAAGCGGTCCACACGTGGAAGGCGATATGGCGCGGGGCGGGGATACGTTTGTCGTCCGCGTTGAAAAATTCAACGCCGTTGCGGGTCCAGTTTCCGTTCTCGTCGCGGTAAATCCCTTGCTCCCATACCCGCAAATAGTCTTGTTGGCCGAACTCGGCTGAGCATGAAGCGCAGAGGTGGCGGACGGATTCCGGCTCGGCCGGCCGCCATTTGAAGCCGGCGGCTTCGTGCTTTCCGCCGAAGATCAGCGGTTGCGAATGCCCGCAATGGGGGCACGGGATGTGATAGCGATAGAGCCCGTCAGCCTCTTTGACTCGACTGGCGATCAGCGAGGTTTCTTCTATCGTCGGCGTCGAGCCGCACACGAACTTTTTGAAGGTCGCTCCTTCGAGGCGCTTCAAAATCAATTTATCGGACGGGCCTTCGTTCTGAATGTCGGCGTCGAAGCCGTCGGCTTCATCTTGGTAAGCGACCCCCAGCGTCAGCCGGCGATAGTTCTTGGCGCTTTTCCCGCCTCGGATATGCAGCATCGAGCCGAAAAAAGTTTTTTGGCGGAGTGTGTTGTGTTTTGACTTGGTGTTGTAGAACGGGAAAATCTTCTGCACCGCCGGAACATCTCGGATCATCGTATCGATTTCGGTTTTGACGAACTCATCGGCATCATCGTCAACCGGCTGCCAAACGCACTGATTCCGTCTTTTATGAACGGCAAAGTACGCCATCGCCGCCAGAATGATTTTGGTGTACCCCACCCTGGCGGATTTTTGCAGCGTCACCTCTTGAATATCGTCGTTGCCGATCGCGTTCATGATCGCCAGTTGATACGGGTACGCCACCCAGCGGCCCTCGACGTAAGATGACTCGGGCGATAGGTAGAAGTGCTGGGCGGCCCACTCACTCAGCCGTAGCGGCGGGGGTTTCCGAAACGCCCCCAGCCCCAACCTCACCGCTTTCGCCATCGGCGCTGTCAACATTAATCCGAATGTCGGCACAGGCATTTTGACATTTCACCAGTTCGCGCTTGATCGTTTCCAGGTCGGTCGCGGTCAGATCCGGTCGCGCCCGCTTCAAAAGGCCGGGCAAGGTTTCAAGGATTGCTGATACTTGGGCGGCCAAGGTCGCCAAGGCATGAGTCAGCAACGCGACCGGCGCTAACTCATTTCGTAACTGCTGTTCCTTGATCTCCTTCAGTCGCGTGTCAGCGCGCAGGTTAAGCGCGCGTTCTCGGTCCACTTCGATGATGTCCGCGCTGCCGAATCTCCTAAGCCCCCACAGAAATACAGCGCGAGGGTCGTATTCGGACTTGACGCCGACTCCTCGATCCGCTACCGGCAGCGGATCGCGCTCATCTTTCTGCCAGTTAGAGACGGCCCTGACCGTTACGCCGAACAGCTCGGCCACCTGCTCCGTAGTTAGCGGATTCTTCATTCATTTTCTAGGCACGTAAGAACTTTAGAGGGCGTTGTAAATAGCGAGAATCCGGGGTTCCAACTACCCGCAGAGATGGTTTTTGCCAGGAAGGACCCGCGATATTTCGAGGTCATCGTCTCGCTGTCTCCACCGCCAGCCGCATCGCGGCCGCCGCCGAATTTGGCAGAGTGGCGCGGACGGTCCGGTCGAACACGCCAAACCAATCCAGACGGATGCGGTAGGTTACTGACGGCACGAACAGCAAGATGCGCTGGAGCCCTTTGCCCTTGCCGCCTTTGCGGATGTAGACGCCCGGCTTTAGGCCCGACCCTCGGTTGGGAATCACCGCGAACATCGACGCGCCCTGACGCTGGAGTTTGTTTTTGCGGGCGGTTACCTTCTCGGCTTGGTTCTGGGTCGACCCTTGCCGCGACCATTGCCCGGCGTTGAGCCAGCTCAACACCATCATCCACCAATCGCCCGACAGGTTGCCGTAGGCATTCAGAGGCGCGCCCTTAGCAGGTATTGCAAACCAGCCAGCAGGCAGCACACCGGCCGCGCGCAGCCTGATTTCCGACGCCTTCGGCAATCGCGTCCCGCCCTCGATGTGCGGCTCTAACACGCGCTCGAACACGCCCGACGACGAGCGCCCGAAGCCGACGCCTCGGCCCTTTGCATCGCGGATGCCTTCCGGCGTGCCAATGATGGCCGTCAAATCCTGCTTGGTTGCCGGCCTGACCGCGACCTGCCGGACAACCCAAGGCGTTGGCCTATCGAACGCCCCGAGAATAGCGACCTTCTCAGCTCGCATGACCTCGAAAGCGGTGGTGTTGATCGAGGTTTTCATCGCGAACGGGATTTGCTCGCGTGACAGCGAGGCAAAGAACCGCTCGATCTCTGGAAAGCCTCTAGCGTCTACGGAGATCACTTTTGTCCCATGTGCGTGAAGGCGTACCAGATCGCCCCGATCACCGCTGTTCCGATAGCGGTAGCTGCGGCGAACATCCCTTTCTGCGCGGCGGTCCGGATCATCGCGCCGAAGCGCAGATCATCTCGGAACCGCTGCAAATCAGCCGGGTTATTCACATCGACCCCGAGGCTCGAAAACACCAATTCGACCGCGCGCCTCGAAGCTTGCTCGACCACGACCAGCTCGCCGGCGCTGACGTGCGCCTGCATGATCTGCTTTAACTCCGCCATCTCGACCTTAAGATTGTTGACCGAAATAACCAGCTCGTGGACTTGATCGTTTTGACGCTTGTCCGCCATGCGCCGGAGGTATTTCAGCTCGGTGGCGGCATCATCCGGGCAAAATTGGCGCAGGCTATCTTGCTCGTCGGCGTTATCAGTCATTATTTTCCACCTATCAGTGCTCGACACATCTCCGCGTCTTTGCGCAGCAACCGGTCCCGCGTCGCCAAGCGCACGTAAACGTCATCCGACAAGCTGCTCAGCTCGTCAGCCTTGACCGTCGGCAATGTCGGTCGAGCGGGCAAATCCTCCGCAGCCGGCCGGCATTCGATCAGACTGGCGCAGCCTAATAGCACAAGGCCGAGCGCCAAGAGCAGCAGCCCGGCGAGCATGGCGGGAAAGCGCATCATGGCTTCTCGAAGTCGTCGCGTCGGCTGGGGCGTACCGGCGGCAAGCTCTCATGCTGCTGGTACGCCTCGCGCATCCGGCCGATCCCTTCGAGCCGCGCGGCTCGGATGGCGTCCAGTTGCGCTTGCTGCTCCGCTTCGAGCTTTCGATTGCGCCGCTTTTCCCAGCCGAACAGCCCGGCCAGAACGGCGAACGCCGCGACGAGCGCGCCGCCGAGCCATTGAAAAAAACTGAAACTAAGCATCGGTAATCGCCTCTACTTTTTTCTCGACCGCCGCCGCTTTCTTACCGGCCTTCAGGGTTAAGAATGTTTCCAGAGCAAGATAAATCCCGAACGCCGATTCCTCAGTCCCGTCCGGCAACTGCACGCCAACAATCAAAAGCCCGGCGATGATTAGCCGGATGATCGCCTTGATCACCGTCGGATTGCGCCATTCGATCATTGCCTTTCTCCGACAAATTTCCACGGCTCCAAAACGATGAAAATACCGATGGCTTCCGCTCTCTCGATTCCTTGCTTGTCGGGGTGAGGGTCGAAAATCCACGCGCCGTCTTTTCCAACGCACGAATGTAAAACGCTAGGAAAGCGCGGGGAGTCTCCGGCAATTTCGTGGAAGCATTCAGTGATGCCAAAATCCGCGAACGTCTGCGCGACATCGCCGCCAATTTCCAGATAAGCCAACCCGAAGGGGCGCAGCCACTCGTTCAGTTTTTTGCGCCAACGCGCCGGATACAATTTGCAGAAATGAGGGACATTATCGATTGGCAGATGGAGCAGTGCCGCTAAAATAGCCTGAAAGCAGTTGCCCACTAGCCCGAGATCGGGGTCATGCAAAATGGTTTGTTCGGTCGGAATCATCTTGACCCCTCGAAAACCTGAATCGGGGCTAACACCCAGCGTTCCCCGCTTGGCGTCAGCCAGTGGTAAATAAAATGGTCCGGCGTGAAGTCCGACGCCGCTTCGCGATTGACCGCCATCGCTTTAAGCGAAAACGCGAGCGCCGGACGCCCGACCAAATCCAATTGCAGATAAACCGACCCGTCCGGGTTTTTGGTGGCCGGAACCTCGATCTTTTCCACCCCGCGGCTGTTCGCCAAGGTGATCTCAAACCGATCAGGCTGCGGCTCGCCAGCCGGATAAGGGCCGGAAGTCAGGAAGGGCGCGGCGAGCGCGGCGAGCGGGAGGAGAAGCAAAATGGCGGCGCGCATCACTTCGTCCGCGCCGCTTGCCAGTGCATTCCGTCCTTTTTCGCCCACGATCCGCCCCAGATCCAGCCCTCGGCGGCGAATGCCTCCAGCACCGCCGGCACGCTCGCAAAATTCGGCCTCGGATTTTTCCACCCGTTGCGCGCCGGATCGAAGTCCACGGCACAGCCGTAGGCGTGCATCGAAAGCCAGCTTTCGCCGCGCGCCGGACGGAAGTAATAGCCACCGCCGTAAAGGTGCATCCCCCACGCTCGGACGATCTCCAGATCACCGGCCGCCGCCTTCCAGATCGCGTCAAGAACGGCGCTCAGGCTTTCGGCGCAATGGCGGTGAATGCGCAGGCTTTTCACCGTGCCGCCGTTCCACGCAGTCACCAGCGGCCACGGGCACGGGATCAGCGCCAAGTTTTGCCGCTCCCACTTCGGCGAGGCCTGGGCGTTGCGCCCGCACGGATCGCCGTAAAATGCGGCGGCATTGGCTTGTGTCGGCCACCGCTTTGATAGATCAGCCATCACCAGGATTCTCCGCGAGAGGCCCCGGCGTTTACGCCGGGGAGGGATAGCGCACCGCGCAAAGCGCGGTCAGACGCCGGTTGATTTGACATTAATGCTCCTTTGTGAATATAATCGTCAATATGAAAACCGTACTGCAAATCAAGTTGCTCCCGGATGACATCCAACACGCTGCCTTGAGGGAGACGATGCGGGCTTTTAACGAGGCGTGTAACTTCATTGCCGAAGTAGCCTTTCGGGGACAGTGCGCGTCCAAGTTTGTTTTGCAGAAGCTGGTTTATGACCATGTCAGGGAACAGTTTGGTTTGTCGGCACAGTTGACGATTCGCGCCATTGCCAAGGTCGTTGAAGCCTACAAGCGCGACAAGTCGAAACAATGCTTTTTCAAGCCGACCGGGGCCGTGGTTTACGATCAGCGGATTCTGAGCTTCAAGGGCTTGGAAGCGGCCAGTATCCTGACCCTGCAAGGCCGGTTGACCATTGCGATGCAGATGGGCGATTACCAACGCCTTCAAATGGGCCGTGGGCATGGACAAGCCGATTTGGTTCTGGTTGACGGGGTGTTCTATTTGTTGCTGGTGATTGAAACCCCCACCGCACCGCCGATTGACCCGAAAGATTTTATCGGGGTTGACCTGGGTATCGTTCAAATCGCCAGCGATTCGGACGGCGAATCGTTCTCCGGCGAAACGGTTGAAAATACCCGCCGCCGCTACCACGAACTCCGAAAAGCCCTGCAAGCCCGTGGGTCGCGGTCGGCCTGTCGCCACTTGCAGCGAATCCGGCGCAACGAAGCGCGATTCAGGAGAAATCAGAACCACGTTATTTCTAAAAAGCTCGTCGAGAAAGCCAAAGACACCGGGCGCGGAATCAAGCTTGAGAATCTCAAGCAGATCCGTGAACGGACGACGGTTCGGAAATCCGATAGAGCCAAACACAGCGGTTGGTCGTTCTTTCAGCTTCAATCGTTTATCGACTACAAAGCGAAGCGGGAAGGCGTGGTTGTCCAGTATGTTGATCCCCGCAATACCTCGCGCCAATGCGCGGCGTGCGGACATATCGATAAAGCCAATCGCAAAACTCAATCCCGTTTCCAATGTGTCTCCTGTGGACATGTTACGAATGCGGATAAAAACGCGGCGATCAATATCGCTGCAAGGGCTAATGTCAATTAGCCTATCGTGGCGCACGATGACGACGAAGGATCGCCCGAGTGCAGCCACAAGCCCCGTCCTTTAGGGCGGGGTAATTGACAATAGCCCTCTCTGCCGCATTTGCTGAACCGCTCCATCAACGGCCGCATCCAGCGCTGTTTCGTGAGCTGCCCTCGCCCGGCGGGCCCGTTTCCGGCAATCGCATTCGCGAGACGCGCCGATCCCGAACCCGATGGCGACCGCCAAGGCCAAGGCAGCGAAAACCGACATCTCAATCATCGCGGACCTCAGCGTTGGTCGAGCGCCCGCTCGATCTCGTACGCCCGAGCGAGCAGGGATTGGAACGCCTCGGCCTGCGCCTGCACGCCCAAGCCATTGATCGGCCCGACCACGGCCGCGATAGGGATATATCCGCCCAAAAGCGCCGTGGCGGTCACGTTCTCCCGCTGGCCGTCGGCGGATAGGCTGCGGGTGTAAGTGACCGCGCTACCGCCAAGCTCGGCGGGCAGGCGTGAAATATCGGTGGGGACCGCGATGGGCGGTTGGACCGTCGGAGGAGACGGAGGCGGATACTCGACGCCAACCTCGCAGCATTGGCCTTGCGCAAAGGCAGGCGCGGATAAGAGGGCGGCGGACAGGATGGCGATTTGCTTCAGCATGGGACGCTCCATTTCGCGCGCGGCGCGAGGTTGTGATTGGGGTCAGATTCGGCCGGGCCGGCCATGACGGCGGCGACGCGGCGGGGGACATCGACCGTTCCGTGGTCCGAGCAGCGGTAAAATTGCAGGGTCACACCGTCGCAGTCGAAGGCGTGGACGACGACCAGCCGTTTCATGCAGTGCGGGCAGGCGTCTACCGCCAACACCGTCGCCGGATCGCGGGCCGGCTGAGCGGGCGGAATCGCGCCGATCAGATCGGCAAAGAGGTTCGGTCTCATCGTCCCCGCTCCTCCCTCGTCAGCGCCCGCACGGTGAGGCGGGTGGCGCAGAGCTGGAGCCATCCGTCGCTTGCGGCGAGCACGGCGGCGAAGTTCGTCCAGCCGGTGTAACGACGCTTGACCAGCTCGGCCGGCAACTCCGGGGTTTTCATCTGGCGAAGATGCCGATAGATCAGTCGAGCGGTAGCCCGATGGTCCTGGCTCGGTTGCGGTGAATCGGTTGGCGCGGCGCGGGCGTTCAAAGCTCGATACCCCGGCTGCGGCGAATCGGGACCACGGACGCGCCGTTGCTCGACGGCAGGCCGCCGGCCAGCGGCTCGAAGCGCTGGTATTGGCCGAGAAATGCCGCCGCGACCGTTCCAAGCTTTCCGCCCCGGTTTTTCCGGATCAGCAGTTCGGCGCAACCCTTGTCCGGGCTTTCCGGGTTGTAAACCTCGTCGCGGTACAGGCCGACAAATACATCCGCCGACTGCTCCCACTCGCCCGAGTCGCGCCCATCCGACAGCAGCGGGCGCTTATCGCCGCGCTCCTCGATCCGGCGATTCAGTTGCAGCAGCGCGATCACGGGACATGACAGCTCTTTTGCCAGAGCCTTGAGCGAGCGCCCGACATCGGCTTGGCGCTGTTCGCGGGTTTCTCCAGCACCTTCCACCAGCCCGGCATGATCGACCACCACCAGCCCCAAAGCGCCTTCGCGACGGTGCAGCCTGCGGGCTTTCGACAGGATGTCGGCAAGTCGTGGCGCTGGCGTTTCGTCAAACCACAGTTTCGCCGTCGACAGCGACGCGGTGGCCGCCGTCAGTTTCGGCCAGTCCGCATCGCCGAGTTTGCCGGTTTGCAGCGCGTCTAAATCGATCCTCCCCATCGACGCAATCAGCCGCTCCACTTGCTCGGCCGAGGGCATTTCGGCGGTAAAAAACGCGGCGGTTTTCCCATCGCGACAAACCGCGCATTCGGCAAATTGCAGGCCGAGCACCGATTTGCCCATCCCCGGCCGGGCGGCCACGACGTACAGCTTTCCGGGCTGCAACCCGTGGATCATCCTGTCGAGATCTGTAAGTCCCGTCGGCATTCCTTGCGGCGCGACGCCGTTGTAGCGCCGGTCGATCACGTCGATGCAGCCGGCGAGGAGATCGCGCAGCGGCACCAGCCCGCCAGCTTCCGTGCCGCCATCCAGAGCATCGAGGGCTTGTTTGAGCCGCAGTAACGTTTTTTCCGCGTCCCCGTCCTCGACGGCCCAGCGCTGGAGATGTCCGCCCAGCACCGCGAGCCCCCGCCGGCGGGAGCGATCGCGCACGACCCCGGCGTACGCCAACACGTTGGCGGCGCTGAAGGTGTCACGGGCCATGACAAAAGCCATGGCCATGTCGCCGTCTTTCAGCGCTCCGCGATCTTCCAAAAACTCGCAAACGGTCACGACATCGACAGCGGTTCCGGCGGCGTCCATTTCGACCAACGCGCCGAACACTTTTCGCTCCAGGTCGCCGGTAAAGTCGGCCGGCTTCAGGAGCGCGGCAACGTCGCCGATGCGAGTCGGGTCGATCAGCAGCCCGCCGACCACGGACTGCTCGGCTTCGACGGAATTCAAGCGGCGGGCGTCAGGCATAAGCGCGCCCGTCGTGGTATTTACCGCTGATTACCTTGGCGAAATTCTCTGGCTCGGCCAGCCAAAACAGCGACACCTCGAACGATTCGCGGCCGAATGTGCCCGGTCGTCGGCTCATCAAAAACCGGCTTTCGGTCACGTACTCGAAAAACCGTCGCCATTTGTCGGGGTCGCGCCCCGGCTTTTTTGCCCTCATCAAAAACTCGATGTTTTTCTTGGTATTGACAGCCAAATCAATATCGCACTTCGGCTTTCCAGACAGAACCGACTCGTAAATTTCGACCACCGCCCTGGGCGTTAGCCCAAAGGTGGTGGAGGTGGGGGGCGATCTGTTAGCGGCTCGGCCGGTTTCCCCGTCGCGCGCGGATAGTGCTGGAACTGTATCCACCACCACCTCTTTTGTTTTTTCTTTTGGAGCAGGAGCAGGAGCAGGAGCAGGAGCAGGAGCAGGAGCAGGAGTAGAACGATTCGTTTCTAAATCGGAACGATTCGTTAAATTTTCCAACGATTCGTTATTTTTTGTCAGCCTCTCGAAGTCTGACGCGCTAATTTCATCAATACCGCGCTCGCGCAATGCCTTGCAAATTGCAGGATGCGTCTTGGCCATCCGCGAAAATCGAGCTTTGTCGCTGCGGGTTCCGTCCTTGGCCGCCCAGGGGTTATGCTCGATCCAGTCGTGTAGCCGGTATCGTCCATCGATGTGATCGAGCCAGCGGAGATCAACGAGAGCCTTGCTGAAAAGCTCCGGCTCGCCGCTCCACTGCGCGGCAATTTCAATGTCCTCGGCATCGTGGCCCAAGTCGCCTTCCGGCTTGTTTAGCGCCGCCCACATCCATAGCTTGATCAGGGCTTTAACCCCTTGTATGCCTAGCCTGCGCTCCAGCTTGATCGTTTTTGGGTGCTCGAAAAACTTTACGGACAGCCGAATGTCCTTGTTCATTTAATGCCGCTCCGAGAGTTAAGCCTGATGGTTTGCACCATGCCGAGCGAATCGCCAACCTCAAACCCTAGAAAAGCCTCATCAACAATCCATTCGAAAGGCTCGAAAGGCTCGATATAGCCGAATTCGATTAGCTTCCGGTACCTCTGGATCGATTCTTCTCCTTCGATCGGCATACAAATCCCTCTATTCCGCTTGAGTATTTGAGCTATCTCTAGGATAAAAAGAGTCCGATCCCGACGGGAAATCCTTTTATCGTCAATTAACGACAGAATGGTTTCGATAGCGCGATTGATCAGGTTGTTTCTCTCGGTATCCTCCTTTTCCTGCTGCTCCAATCGCTCCTTTCGCTTGACTTCTAGATACGCTACTTTGCCCATAGGAACCTCTTAACTCTTTTCAGCCAGCCGCTTAATCCGCCGGTAAGCGGTTTCGAAATCCTGGTAGGCAGCAAACCGATGGTTTTGCAGCCATGACCATAGCGCTGCCGCCATGCTTTTATCGGCGTCGGATAAATCGGGCAGCGGCTTAAAATCCATGTCAGACAAGTCGGGCGATAGGTTCATACCTGCTCTCCGTTGATGATGCGCTGAGCGTCGCGCCACGTTTCCGCAATGCCGCCTACGCCGCCTGCGGCTTTCACCATTTCAATCATTTCGCGCTGTCCTTCCGTCGGGAGTTCGTCGGGGCGTTTGACCTCAATACAAAACCAGCGGCCGTCGCGCAGCATCCCAATGATGTCAGTCGCGTCTTTGCCCTTGCGCGGCTCGTCGCTTTTAAAGTAGAGCGTGTAGCTCCAGTGAAATCCTTTACTGCCCAGCCGCCCGCTGTTTATCCGGATAAACAGCCCGACTTTAGGTTCATGGCGCAGATACCGGATGATTTCCCGCTGCCGGTCGATTTCCGGCGGGTTTAAAGGCGTCAGCCGAAACGGCCGAGGCTTATTCACCATACCAGCGCCTTTCCTTCTCTAGCCCGACGCACAGTTTTCGGTAAAGCCCAATACGCGAAGGAGTGCTTTTCTTGTTCGGCAAGCCGGCGGCGGCAATTGACGGGAAATCCGCCGCCGGGGGAATCGGTCCCGGCTTTGCCCGGCCGGGTCGGGTACAAACACACCAAAGGAAGATCATGCCGCCGTCTTCGCTGTTCGGGCCGGCCACGGCTGCCGGTCGGTTTGTTCGCCGAAAGAACGGCGGCGCGGACAGCCGACAGCCCGCTTTCTCCCGCGCGCAAGTTGCGCCCGCCGGCGAGGGCTGCCGGCGGCGGTCGAACGCGCGGGGTGTTGCATTTACAGCACCGGCGCGGGGTTGTTCGGATCAGCCGGCGGCGCGTTGGGATCGGCCGGGACAGGATCTACGGGCGTCGGGTTGGGGTCAGCCCCACCACCCGCGCCACCACCAGTACCTGCGTTTGGGTCGGCAGGATCAACCGGCGTCGCGATCTCAGTCGGCACGCCGGCCACGAGTTGCAGCGCAACCGCTTCTGCGGCGACGAGCAACACGTTCAGGGTGCCGACGATCTCGCGCACTTCCTCGCCCATCCGCGCGTCAGCCCGGACAGTTACTTGCGCGGAGCCGATCGGACCGAGCGCCGACACGACCGCCGACAACCCGTCGGCAGCGACTTCGATCTTGAGCAAGGTGTCGTCCGAGACGGACCAAACTGGAGCGCCATCGACGGCGGCGGGATTGCCGCGCGCGTCAACGGGTTGGATTTCGAGCGGGAACTGCTGGGTTACTTGTAAGGTAATGGCCATCGGTAAAGCACCTTTTACGGTTGGGGTGGGTGAAAAGTGGGCGGTAGCGACGAGGCGGAACGGGCAACACTCGCGAGTGACGCGCTCCATAACCCAGTCGAGCAGGGCAGTTAAAGTTCTCGGTTTCATTTTCCGTCCGATTTGTGGGCGGCCAAGCGGGACTCCAGGGCTTCGATGCGGGATTCGAGGGCTTCGATGCGGGATTCCAAGGCTTCGAAGCGGGCGAGCAGCGACTCGACGAGCGGCAACAATTCGCCCATCTCGTAGATCGCTTGACGCAGATAAAGCGACTGATCGAGCGATTCGCGATACGCCTCGCCCAGCGCGTCGATGCCATTGAAACCGCGCAGCGGCTGGCCGTACTCCGCCTCGCCGTCGCGGCACCGCTGCTCGATATCCGCGATCACCATCGGGCCGATGGGCGGGTGCTGGCTCGGCTTGGGGTCGGGCTGTTGCTTTGCGCCGTTCCATCCAGCGGGCTTTGGCATCGCGGGGCTATTCAATGCGGCTTCTCCGGTTCGGGTTCGAGTTCGAGTTGCAGGCGTTCGGCGATCAACTGTTTAACGGCCTCGTCGAAGTCGATTCCGCGCCGCTCGGCGATTTTCTCGATCCGCTCGCGCTGGGCGGGGGTAAGCGCGGCAACGATGGGTTCCCATTCCGGCATGACGCACCCTCTCTGCAATTGAACGGTCTTGTATGCTGGTTGGCGGCTACGTTTTCCGGTTTGGCGGCGCTATCGTGTTCCGCCATCAGCACCGCTTCCATGAGCAAATCGCGGACGGTCGCCGCGAACTGGGTCCCGCGACGGGCAGACACCGCCAGCACTTTCAAAAGCTGGCGCTCCGACAGTCGCAGCGGGATCGGGATGTCTTTAACGTCGCGCCTATCGCGGTACATCGGCGGCTCCAGAAATTGGGGTCACGACCTGCGAGCAGGTCGGGCAGATCACGCGAGGGCTATCGGACGAGATGACGCCGAGGTCGGCCAGCGTGAACAGCAGCGCCGGGAAATGCGGGTCGCCGATGCCGCGCTTGATCTTCTCGGCGGGGCCGAAGGCGAAGCGGGCCACCACTTCTGGGTTTCGCGAGCGCTCGATGATGGCGTAATACGGCCGTGGAGCGAGGTCTTCGGCGGCGGTTCCTGCGGATTCGGGCGGCTCAAGCTGCTGGCCGCACCAAGGGCAGAAATAAATGCGGTTGAGCGGCGCATCGGCGATGGACCACCAGCGCGCGCAGCCGACGTGCGGGCAGCGGAAATGAATTAGGGTTTCAGGGTGTGCGACGTAGCGCGGAGGCGATTCGCTCACGAGGCGACCTCCGGCGGCGCGGGCAGGGGTTGCCAGTGCGTCGCGTCGACTGGGCGCAGCTTTCGGCCGTTCCGGTCGGCGTAATAGTGTTTGCCGTCGTAAAAGCCGCGTTCCTCAACGATTGTTGCCCCGATAAACCGGTACAGGAGGAACACCTGATAGTCAGTCGAGGGTTGGCGTTCGGCCACCGGTATCCAGGCGCTCACGCGGCGGCCTCCTGGCACTGCGGACAGCGCATATCGTCAGGACTAGCCGGGACCAGCAAATCCAGCTCGCGCGCTTTCAAGCGGCACCGCGTGACGGCATAACCGGCTTGACGGGCGTCGGGCTCGTATAAATGGACGTACCCGTCGCCGTCGAACCCGCGAAGGTCGTACCAGCTTGTCGAGTTCATTCGGGGCTCTCGCGAATCGCTGAAACGATCTGATCGGCCGCGCGGGCGACGGCGGCGTAGATCGCCTCGGTTCCGGTGCAGCCGGGGTTTTGGCGGTCGATCTCAGCGAGGATGGCGCTAACGAGTCCCATCTGGCTGATCGACGCCGGTAAGTGTTTTCGGGGCTTGGCTCGCTCGCTCAGGCACTCTAAGCAGCGCGGAGCGTCAGGGCTTGACGGGAACAAAGCCTCGCCGAGCCATTTAAGTCCGCAAAGCGAGACGACAAGGCCGGCTTGATCCGGAGCGCCTTTTAAAAAATGCGCCAATTCGTCAGTGGCGACTTCGCGCGAGGTGTACCACGCCGTGGGGTTCACGCGGCGGCCTCGCTGGCAGGCTGGTCTTGGCGCTTTAGACGCGACGAATAGCGCTGATCCGGCCCATAAATCCCGGAATAATCTACCGGACCACAACTATGGTTTTTTGTGATTTGGACGATTATTTGAGCTTGAGGCGCACGAGGATATCGCTCGCGCCTACGCCAAGAGGCGGCGGTTCTTTCGGCGACGCCGAATAGCCTCGCCGCCTCAGCATCGCCGACAGTCTCTATAAAAACCGGAAGATTATTCATGGACAAGACTATATACGCGAAACGTGTTTTTTTGCAAGTCATCAACAACCCAAAGGGGCACAGATCGTTTGGTGACACCCTTCAGAGCAAAGCTCAAGATGAAATTATGGAATTCAAAGTCGAAAGTGGCAGACGGTTAAGGCAGTGTCGCGACAGACTTGGTTTGACGTTGGAGGAACTAGCAGCACGCACGCCGGGTATAAGCGCAAGCAGGATCAGTAACTATGAGCAAGCGTTACGCCTGATGCGCCAGCCTGAAGCGATTAAGCTAGCAAAAGTTTTAGGTGTATCAGCGGCTTATTTAATGTGTGTAGATGATGGGTCCTGGTTACCCCCGCGCGCTAGAAAGCTTCTTGATTTATTTGAATCATCCGATGCGCGCGGAAAGATCACCATAGAGAAGGTTGCTGAAACTCAAGCGTCATTGAACGTCAAAGCGTTACCTGCGCCGAAGCCGGCATCAGAGAGCCAGCGTTAATCATCCTTTAACCCTCCTCAGGGTCGGGAGGGATTTTTATTTAAAAAAATTTACACGTTTTTTGCTTGACTAAATTACACGCATTGTGTAATCTTCCTCTCAACCCGCAGCCACTGGCTTCGGGGAACCTCAACCTGTTGGTGGTTACTCCCCCGGCGCGATGCCGGGGGCTTTTTCGGAGAACGCAATGCATCTTGATGATTTGACTGTCGGCCAAGCCAAACAGTTGGCCGCGATGTTTCAGCCGCACGCCCAGGCGATGGGGGATGCCCGAGAAGCGTCGCCCTTTGACGCCTTACTGGGTAAAAACATCATGATCCGCACGGTCACGATGATTTTTACCGGCCGGCTGCTTGCTGTTTACCCGCAAGAGCTAGTTTTGGTTGACGCGGCGTGGATCGCCGACACCAAACGATGGCAGCAGTTTATCTCGGACGGCGGCATCGATGCATGCGAGCCGTACCCTGAAGATCAGCGCGTGATCGTCGGTCGGGGGGCCCTGATCGATGCGACGGAATGGTTAACGGCGCTTCCGAGAGCGCAGCAATGAATTCCGCAATCTTGCGCGCCGGATTTGACGTAACGGGGTCGCGGTCGCGGTCGCGGTCGGGGTCGCGGTCGCGGTCGGGGTCGCGGTCGGGGTCGGGGTCGGGGTCGTGGTCGGGGTCGTGGTCGGGGTCGTGGTCGGGGTCGTGGTCGCGGTCGTGGTCGCGGTCGTGGTCGGGGTCGGGGTCTGGGTCGTGGTCGTGGTCGGGGTCGCGGTCGCGGTCGCGGTCGGGGGGCTGAGGAGTAAGCGCGATGTGCAAAACCTTTGAATTCTACGCCGACGCCGCCAAGGCTTCGGGTGAGCGCGCCGGGCTTGTGACCGTCGAGCACACGGTCAACGGGCAGCGGGTCATCGAGCTTCACGAGCCGGACCTATGGGCCGCGCGCCGCCAGCGCGAAGCCGAACAAGCGGCCGAGGAGGCCGAGGCGCAGCGCAGCCAGCGGCAACTTAGCGATTGTTTGGATGGCTGGCACAACTTGTTTGAGAAGGTGCCGGGGCTTCTTGAGAGGATGGAAGCGTCATGAGCGGCCCATACGAATTCGAGACCGAAGCGCAAATCTTCGGAGAGTGCCGACCGATGGTCGTGATCTACGAGCGCGACCCGGAAAGCGGAGAGCCGGACATCGTGGAAGTCCGCACGCGCGGACAACGTACGGTCTGGAACGAGCAGATGAATTGCTTGGTTTATCCGGTCTTCGACGTGCTCCCGCTCTGCCCAGCGTGGCAGATCAGGGACTTTCAAAACCAGATCGACGCCGACGCGCTGTCGCTGGCGGATGATGTGACGATCAGCGAGTGGGAGCTTTCCCAAGCCGCATGAAAGCAAGATCCGCCTTATCGGGGCATGTTTAAAGGAATCAAAATGAACATCTCAGTGCAACCCATAGCCCACCCGAACCGGTTCACCGTGATCAGAAATGAAAGTTGGTGGCTCAGCGTGCCCTCATCCATGACGATCGGCCGTTTTTGTGCTTTGTTCGCCCGCCACGGCCGGCGGGTGCGCTGGAACCATCGAGCAGGGCGGGTGGAGATCGTGCGGTGAGGCAAGCACCGCCCCCCGACGGCATATACCGTGGCGTGCCATTCCAGGACTATTTCTCCTGGAGCGCGGTATCGAACTCGACTTTAGGCCGATTCGCGAAATATCCGGCCTTATGCAAAACCGAGCAAGCGGACACCCCCGCTTTGCTGTTCGGGCGGGCGGTGCACTGCGCCGTGCTGGAGCCCGACCAGTTCGCCGAGCGCTACCAGCCGATAGCCCTCGGCAGATCGAAAGCGGCGAAAGCGGCCAGGGCGGAGGCGGAGGAAGCCGGCTATACGCCGCTCGACGCTTCGGCGCACCAGGAAGCCTTGGACATTGCGGCCAGCGTCCGAAATCATCCCGCCTGCGGTTTGGTTCTGTCCGCCGGAGAGGCCGAGGTATCGATCGTATGGACCGACGAAACCGGGTTGCGCTGCAAGGCCCGAATCGATTGGCTCGCGCCGTCCGTGGCGGCCGATCTCAAGACCACAAAAGACGCGAGCCCGGAAGGTTTCGCGAGGGCCGTGGCGACTTATCGCTATCACGTGCAGCAGGCCCACTACCTCGCCGGATGCGAGGCCCTGGGGATAGAGGCCGAGGCGTTCTTGTTTATGGCGGTCGAGAAAACCGCCCCGTATCCGGTCGCTTGCTACCAATTATCCGACGCGACTTCCAATGCAGGGTTCCGCCTGTGGCGGCACCATTTGCGCGGGTTCGCGATCTGCGAGACTGCCGGGCGCTGGCCCGCATACTCCGACGAAATAGAAACTTTAAACCTGCCCGCGTGGGCGATGAACGAGCCTTCCTATGATGACCAATCATTCTGAAAACCCCTTCGCGCTCGCCGAAAGACCAGCATCCGCCCTCGCTGACGCCGGAATTGCGCGGGAGGCGCAGGAAGTACAAGCAATGGTCTTGATCGCCAAGCGATTTCCGCGCGACCCAGTGAGGTCGATGGATTTAATTTTGCAAGCGGCCTCGCGCCCGACGCTGGCTGAAAGCAGCTTGTACAGCTACACCAGAGGAGGAACCGAAATCACCGGTCCCAGCATTCGGCTGGCCGAGGCGATCTGCCAAGGCTGGGGGAATATGGACGTCGGATTTAAAGAAGTGGCGCGCGGAATCGGCCCCGACAAAGTCGGATACTCCGAGGTACTGGCGTTCGCGTGGGACATGGAGACCAACGCGCGCAAATCCATCGCGTTCCGCGTACGCCACTGGCGAGACACCAAAAAAGGTGGATACGCGCTGACCGATGAGCGGGATATTTACGAGCTGGTCGCTAACCAGGCGAGCCGGCGCGGACGTAACTGTATTTTGTCGGTCGTGCCGGGCGACGTGGTGGAAGCCGCGCAACGGCAATGCGAAATCACTTTGAGCGCCCATGCGGACACCTCGCCGGAAGCCCTGAAAAAACTGGTAGCCGCTTTCGCCGAATTTGGGGTCTCGAAAGAACAGATCGAGCAGCGCATCCAACGGCGCATCGAGACGATTACGCCCGCCCAAATCATTTCGTTTAAAAAAATCTACTCCAGCCTGAGGGATGGCATGTCGTCATCCAAAGATTGGTTCGACGTGCCGGCGGATTCTGGCGCTCCAGAAAAATCAAAAAAGGTTGCTGAAAAAATCAATGATGCGATCCGAAAAGGCGGAGACACGACGGCCGCGCCTTCGGAGCAGGAGCCCGCTTCCCGACCTGATTTGATGTCCGGCCAATCCGCCGAACTGGAATAGCCTTGGAGTCGCGCCGTGACTGAATTTCGCTCGTTCCAACCTCGCTCGTCCACGTCCTGCCGGAGCCAACCGGAAATTTCGGTCGGCCGGTCGGCTCCGGCGAGGGCGCTTGGAAACTGGACCACCGCGTGGCGGTCAGGGGTCATTTCCGCTGGCAGCCCTGCGGACCCCGCCACGAGCGTCGCGAGCTGCGCTGGATCGATGAACACCTGCGCGGGGCGGCATTGCTGGAGAAACCGGCGTTGACCCCGCTCAGAAAACCAAACATTCGAAAATGACTACCATCAGCCGAAAGAAAAAGGCGATTCTCATGCGCCGGCATAAAAATTGCCGTTACTGTGGTTGCCTGCTAACTAAGGAAAATCGTAGCGTTGATCACGTTGTTGCTAGGATCAACGGCGGCGGCAATGGTCTCGCTAACTTGGTGCTGAGTTGTAAGGCGTGCAACAGAAAAAAGGGTGGCGATTGGTTAATTCCGGCATCGTTTAAATGACACATGAAGCACGACGAGAAAGACGAGACGGCAGAACGGTTGGAGATGGCAACATCTCTCTTGCAGGAATGCTACGACGGTTTCGGAGCATTTATTAACGGACGGAAAATGAAGCGCAATGAGCGAGATGTATTGAGAGCAAAAATTTCAGACTTTCTTTTTAAGCGACAGATTAAGAGACAGCGCCCGTAGCTCATCTGATTCTCCGTGAGAGACCCCGGCATTCATGCCGGGGAGGGATAGCGGGCCGTCCGCAGGACGGCTGTTTTTGACTTTTTTCTAAATGTCGCATAGCATCTCCTATATGAAACGGACTGTAGCCCTCAAACTTATTCCAAGCGTCGAGCAATCCTCTGCGCTGAATGGGCTTGCGGATACCTACGCCAAGGCTTGCAACGCCATAGTTCCGCTCGCTCAAGAGCACCGATGCTGGAACCGGGTCGCGCTCCACCACTTGTCTTACTACTTGGTACGCGAGCAGATTCCGGCGCTCGGTAGCCAGATGGTCTGCCAGGCCGTCCACCGGGTGGCGGATGCCTACAAGACGCTCAAGGCCAACAAGGGTATTGCCAAGGACAAGCCTGTTCCGGCAATCACCTTCCGTCCTACGTCCGTCAATTTCGACAAGCGCACCTACTCGATGAAAGGTGAAACGCTCTCGTTGTTCACCCTGTCCGGGCGCGTCAAGGTTCCGTTTACCTGCGGCAAGCATCAGCGCAATCTGCTTACCGGCAGCACGCCCAAGGAAGCAAAGCTGATCGTTCGCAAGGGCGTCTGGTACTTCAACCTCGTCCTCGATCTTCCCGATGCGCCGCCCGTTTCCGGTGGTGGCGTTCTCGGGGTGGACGTGGGCGAAAATAACCTCGCATCCTCCAGTACTGGCAAGGTCTGGGGCGGCGGTCAACTGCGGCATAACCGCGACATCTACCTTGCCCATCGTCGTCGTCTCCAATCCAACGGTAGCCGCGCTGCAAAGCGCAAATTGAGGGCTATCTCCGGGCGCGAGCAGCGGCATGTCAAGCACATCAACCACGAAACCAGCAAAGCCGTCGTCGCAGAAGCCATCCGTTCCGGAGCCAGCGAAATCCGCATGGAAGACCTGACCAACATCCGCGCCAGTATCAAGGCTGGGAAGCGTGTCAGGACACGATTGCATCGCTGGCCCTTCCGGCAGTTGCAGGGCTTCGTCGAATACAAGGCCGAAGCCGCTGGTCTGCGCGTGGTCTACGTCAACCCCGCCTACACGAGTCAAACATGCTCGGTGTGCGGGAAAATCGGAAAACGGGAGCGGCATAGCTTCTCCTGCTCTTGTGGAAGCCGGGCGCACAGCGACGTTAACGCAAGTCGCAACATAGCTTGGTTTGCCTCGCCTATCGGCTTGGCAAGGGGCGGCAAAGTAACCCGTCCTAAATTCGCGCATCAGGTTCGTCCTGGTGTAGTGGAAAGCCCCGTCCTTTAGGGCGGGGAACAGTTACTGGATAGAGCATCAGCCTTCTAAGCTGAGGGGAGCAGGTTCGAATCCTGCCGGGCGCGCAAATTTTCTACCCCCGCCAACTTACCTGCCCTCCGGGCAGAGGCGGGCGCTAACGCCACCGATTCAGCGCCGCTGCCCTTCGGGCGCAACCGCAATCCCAGCCGGTGCGCCGCTCGATGGCCTTGACAGCCTGATGGATACCCGCCGCTTTTAAGGCCGACTCGACCCGATCTCCGAGCCGAAGCTTCGCGGCCGCTTTGGCATCGGCGCGTGTCAATGGTAGCTGAAGATCAGTTGCCATCGCAGCGTCGCGACGTGCGGTCCGTCGTCGCAAGTCCAGCCCAGTGCGGCGGTCACCGTAATTGTGGTTAGATACCCGCCGGTATCGAGGTAATTTCCAACCAGCATCCCCGCCAGCGGCGAACCCCTCAGCTCGAGCGGCCCCGGATCGTCGCCGGTGTAATCGACCGACCATGCCGCCGTCATCGCGCTGCTGAGGTTGATTCCGGAAATGGGGAACAAATAAGCGGCGTGATCGCCGATTGTCGCGGATTGGTATTGCCCGGCCGACGGCTCCGGGCAGCACGGCGCGCCGCCACCGCCGCTTTCTTTTGGCAGCAAGGTCAGCAGGATCGGCCCGAAGGTCCGCCCGGCGCATTTGGCGGTGACCGCCAGATCGCCCGCGCCGTAGCCGGGCACGGGATAAACCAGCAGGTTTGCGCCGTCTTCCAATAGCCCAGGCATTACCGCTAGGACTGCACCTTCCGGCGGCGGGTCGGGTAACGGCGCGGGGGTCCAAGTCCAGGACCACACCACCGCGCCGCACGTCTCGCCGATCATCCTCGCTTGCGCGACAAGCGGTCCGGCCGGATCAAACGGATCGGCCTCGGGGACCAGCACATACGCCGCTTCGGCCGATTCGGTGAAATCGCCGGTCGCTTCCGAAAACCAAAAAAGCCCGATCGGGTCGGGAACGCACGGCGGCGCGCCGGCCAGGGCGGCGGTAAATTCGATGGACCGGCCCGGAACCGGGACCGACTTGACGCGCTTCAAAGTTGGATCTCGGTGGTGATCGCCCGTCGCCCGTCCGCTTCGATCCGCAGGACGTGCCGGCCCGGTTTTGCTTGAAACCTGACTTTCGCGGCGGCGTCTGCGGTGACCGGGCCTTTGCCGTCGATCCAGACCTTTGAGCCTGGAAGCTTCTGGCCAGCCTCGTCGGTGACGGTGAGCGTTGCGGTATCACCGCCCGCCTCAATGCTGTATTCGGTAGTGATCGGCTCGAAGGCGGAGGACTGGCCGACGATGGCCACGGCCGGGACGATGCCAGCGGGCGCTTCGGCAGTCACGGTCACGCCCCCTCGCCCGATTCCAGGGTCGAGGTCGGTGATCACGTACAGCCACAGACCAGACAGCGGAAGGCGCGGATGCCGGATGGAGACCCATCCGCCCGGCTGGAGGTCGCGATATTGCACGCCCGCCGAAAATTGCACGCGCCACAGCGGCCGGGCGCGCCACTGCAAATAAGCGGTCGCGGTCGCGGTCGCTTGCCTCGCGTCTCTAACCCAAGGCAACGCTAATTCGGACTCTCTGACGCCGTGGGTTTTGCTGGCAGTGGGCGCTTCGAGGGTCAGGCTTTGTCGGGCTTTGCCCTCGGCATCATCGAAGTCAAACGAAACCGAAAGCTGGGTCACGAGGCGATCCAGCGTGCATTCCGCCGACCAATTTGTCAGATCGAGCGGGCCGAAGTCCGCCCAAATCGGGCCATCGTCCGGCGGCGGGAACGGTTGCGCGAATCCGGGAAGCCCCGCGCTCCACACCGCGCCCACCTGCGAGAGCACGAATTGCACCGCCGCGCGAACGGTCATCCGCTCCGCCAGCGCCCCGCCAAGCTCCAACCCATGATTGCGGCAGTGTGCGGCGAAGTCGGCGAGATCGGCGCGCGGATAGAGGTCGGCCACAATGTCGGCCGGGTTGCCGCTCAACCCTCGCACCTCCGCCGCCAGCCGCGCGCCGGTGTCCGGCGCTTCGGGCAGCGCGATGAAGGCGCAGGCATGGCCGGTCGCGTCCGATCCGTTCCACCACTTGAACGCGACCGGCTCACCATCCAGTGTCACGGAATCGACCGCCTCGACGGCGTGATCCGCCACCGCGAAGGCCGTCCCCGTCTCATTGTGGCGCAGCGGCTTGACTCGGGCGCGACCGTAGACGCGCGGGATGATCTCGATGGCATCGTAGCCGGGCCAAGCCGAGGTATCGCGCAGCGTGACGGGATCGGATAGCGTGCGGCTCATCCCTCGATCCTCAGTTCCACGCCGACCGCCGACGCCTTGACACCGTAAAGCGCGCCGTCCATCAGCGGTTCGCCGTCGAATAAAACCGAGCAGGCGAGCCCCAGCGGCGGGGCTTCCAGCCAGCCCGGCTCGAACTGTTCGAAAGCGGCGCGAACAGTGAGGCTCGCCACTTCGCCGCCGAGCGGGCGATGGTAGCCGTCCAGGCTCAGGCCGATAACGATGATTGGATGATCGCCGCCGAACTCGACCGCGATCACGACAGCACCGCAGCAAAAGGCAAGGTGGCGGCGATGCAGCGCCGAGCGCTGTCATCCGCTCGGAATTCCCACCAGTCTTTAAAGTCGATGGCATCGGCATCGATGCGCGCCAGCATCGCGGACTCGGGGAATTTGGTGTTTGGCAACACGACCAGCGGGGCGTTTCCATCGCGCTTGCAAGCGCCAACCAGCGCCAACAGCGCGTCAAAATCGGCTTGGCTCATAAAATCCCATTCGATCTCACCGCCCCGCCCTTCGCCGAGGTAAGCGCCGCGCGGATTGCGCTCCGCGCCAGATTCCAGGCTGTAAGCCGCTTTAAAGGTGCAGCGCAAATATGGGTTGGCGGTCGCAAACGGCTCGCCGGCATAAACCCAGCCAAGCGTCATGCCGGCGGCGTCGCTGATGGTGATAGTCAATTTGCGAGCTTGGACCGTTGCCGGTAGCAGCGCGAGTAACGGACCTGGCTTCGCGGCCGGCGTGAAGACGTGCAGCGGCGCGTCCGCCGCATCCCTGAGCGTCACGGTCACGGATGCCGGCGCGGCGAGCCCGTGCCGGAGCAACCCGATAACGGATATCGGCCGATCAGTCGCCCACGTCAAGGTCAGGGATGCAGTGGAGCCAGACCAGCGCCACGTTTCGCCATGGGCAATTTTGGCGTGGCTCGGGCTGTTGGGCTGGCGAATTCGGTAGCGGTATCGGTCGCTGGCGACAAAGCTCGGCGATGCGCCGGATGAAAAGGCGGCGGTCAAGCCATCGGCCAGCGCCACCGCGTCTGCGATAGCTGTTTCTCCGGACCATGCCGCGCCATCTTTGCGCCAGCGGAACCGGCCGCCAGTTTCCACCGAAAACCGGAAGGCGTCACCCAGCGCGAAGGGCAGCGCGCCGCGATGGATCGAAAACCCGAGCCCGCTGGCGGAATAAGCGGGTTCGGCGGCGGTCAGCGCGTAATCGGGCAGCGCGCCGGCCGTGGATTTGGCGGTGAACGTCAGCGTGTCGGTGCCGTTGATGCCGCCGGCGAAGGCCAGTGGTCCGCCCGCGACCAGCGGGATATCGTAGCGGTCGCCGATCTTGTAGGGGTAGTCGGCGCTGACATCGTTGATGGTGATCGTGATCGAGTCGCCGGGCTGCAAGCGGTTCTCGCAAGCGACTTGCAAGCCAAACCCGAATTCAAAGGTTGAAACGATTTTCTCGCGCCGCGCGTCGGAATCGTAGATTTTGACCGCGCTGTGGTAGTAAATGCCATTGAACACCGGCAGATACTCCGTTCCCTCGATCTGCCAGTAGAAATTGGTTTTTTGGTCTTGCCAGCAAGCGCCTCCCGCGCCGCCGGCTTCAGATTTTGGGACGATGCCCGCCAGGGCGCGGACGTAATCCATTTTGGCTGAGTAGCGCTGCACGAACGTCGCGATGTCGCGCACGATGCCCGCCGGATCGCTTTCCGCCGCGTCGACGGTGTTGATGTCCTGATTGGTCCCGCCGCCGCCGGCCGACGCCATCGCCTCGGTTCGGGAAATCGGCTCCCACAGCACGGTCCCGATGCCGATGCCCTCCGGCGTTTCCGCGCCGGTGATGCCTCCGCTGACGCAGCGCAAATAACTGACGTTCGCAAAACTGCCCCACGCCACCACGTTCCCTACGGTGTAGGCCGTATTTCCGGTCAAGCGCGGGATGGACGCTGGCGTGGCGGCGCCAGTGGTTTCGAGCGACGCCAAGTCGGTATCGAGGCTCGATAAAAAAGCGTCCCACGAGCCGAGCGCGCCGGATGCCGGCGTGTCGCTGTCGGCGTAAAGGTCCGCCAGGCACTGCGCGAATAGGCCGGTAGCCGTGTTAGCGAGTTCCACGTCGAAGCCGGCAGACCGGAGTTCGCCGCCCGACTCGACGGCGGTGTTGCTCTGGATAAACTCCGCCCGCCACTGATAAAGCAGGATAAGCCGGGACTGATACCCGGCAATCAGCGTGCCCACATTTTCACCTCCGTCGCTCCCGTCGATATTGATACCCAAACAACCGGGGCTCGGGCCGCCGGTCACGTTCGCGTCTTTGCAATCGCAGTCCGCTGGCGGGCGCTCGGTCCAGACCAGCCGCAGAGTTTTCGATGCCGCCTTCGCCCCCAGCGCCGGCTTATAGAGACAAACCGCCGGAATGCCGATCTTGTCGTCTTTCTGTCGCGGGAACGATCGGGCGACAATCGCGATTCGCCCCTCGATTGGCTGCGCGGTCCGGCCGATGACCGGAACGGTAAATTGCACGTAGGGGCTATCGGTGTACGGCCGGCCGGTGATCGCGTCGGCCAGCGCGCCCGCGACGCGGGATTTCACCGCCCACCGCTCGGAGCCGACCGGCGAGTTGTCCACGCATTCGACGCTGACGGTCTCGGTCGGGGCGACCGGCGCGATGATCAAGCCTTGCAGGTCCGGCATCTGCTCGGCGTTGGAGGCGACGACCGGCAGCGCGAAGGCGGCGGTCCGCAACGGCAAATCGATGGCGGCCATGCCGCCGGGCTTGCGGTCGTTAGCGATGACGGCGGCCACGTCGATCAAGGCCGAGGCGTTCAGCGCCAGCAGCAGGTCGTAGAGCGTGACCGCGCTGTAGGTCTCGGTCGTCGCGCCGGCGGTCACCGCGACGCTGTATCCGCCGGTGACGGCGTGGACGGTCGCGCCGGCGGCGTGGTCGGTGGCGAGCTTGGGGCTGATGCCGTACTGCCATTGCTCCCCGTCCCAGCGCTTGTAGTGCCGGTAAACGCGGGAGAGGTCGCGGCCGAATACCAGCCGCGGCGCGTTCGCCGGGATTGTGCCGCCCGGATCGAGCGGGAGCGCGCCGAAGTCGTGTTTCTGATCGCTCCATTCTTGGGCGTCTTTCGACAGCGCGAAAGACAGCGCGCCGACCGGCTTGCCCGACAGCGCGAGGTTCGGGGTCACGCGCAGCGATAAGGCGTTACCCGCCGCGCCCGCCGCCTTCGCTCGCAGCAGAACGTCGCCGTAGATGACGGCTTGGGCGCGGGTGGTGGCGGTGCCGAGATCGACAAGAGTGATGATCACGTCTTGGCTGGCGGTCCCGTCGGCGGCGGTCGGCTGGGTCATTTGGCCGTTTCCCGCGCCCGAAAACACCGGTCGCGAAACCCGCGCGCCGGTCCCGGCGGATGCCGCGATCTCGATTTCCAAATCCGCATCGTTGGCTCCGGTGTAGCCGCCGGATACGATGACTTGCCCGTTGCCCTGTCGTGCCAGCGGCTGCGGGAATACCTGGCGCTCGGCCGGAAAGATTGAACTCGCCGTAACGGTAGCGGCTGGCACGGCGTTGTTGTGGTTAGCCAGCAGGCGATGAGCGCTCATTACCGCAATCTCCGCTGGATGTCGTCGAAGACGGGCTTAATCCTGCGCGCCAGCAAGTCGGCGGCGCGGTCGTCCATGGTGATCGCGTTCGGGAGGCTCATGTTGATGGTCGTGGTGATCGTGCTGCCCCCGCCCCCGCCAGCTCCTCCACTGCTGCCCCCTGTCGGCCGCGATCCGCCGCCCCCGCCCGCTGGCGGTCGAGGTTCCCGAGATTCAGCTTCCTGCCGGCGCTTTTCAGCTTCCTCGTCGGCGAGCTGCTTCAGCTTGAGCCGGTGCAACTCCTCGGCCCGCGCTTTGGCCTGGACGTATTCATTGCTGCCGGCCTGCCCTTCTTTCTGGCGAAGCTCATCCAGCCGCCTGAGATTTTCTTGGTGCTCCAGCTCCAGCAATTGCCGCTGCTCACCTCGGGCTTGCAGGATTTGGCGCTGGTAGTCGTCGGCCATCTGCGCCAGCGCTTGCTTGGCTTCCAGCGCGCTGTTGCGGATGCCTTCCAGGGTCTGGATGGCGCTTTGCCCGGCGCTGGTGATGCCGGAGATTCCGGATGCGCCACCCTGCGCCATCGCCAGCAGTTCGCGCCGGGCGGCGTCCGCTTCCGCGCCCACGCCACCGGCTTTGTCTTGCAGGTCGGAAAGCCGCTCGGCGAGTCGGATTTCGGAGGCCGCCGCGTCGTCCAGGCCCTTTACCAATTGCGCGATGGCGCGGGCCATCTCGTCGGCGGTTTGCGCGGCCTTGACCAGCGGATCGGCATTGATGGCGGCCAGCGCCGCGCGGCCTTTCTCGCTCAACTGGTCAAAGCTTTGGGCGGCGTAACCGACCACGGCCGCCATTCTGCGCGTTTCGCGCTCGGCCTCGGCGGCGGCGGCGGCTTGGGCTTTCAGGGCTTCGGCGTTGCGCTTGGCTTTTTCCACTTCGGCTTTAGCCGCATCCGCCCGATCTTGCTCAGCGTCCTTGAGGTCTTTGAGCTTGGCGATCTTGGCGTCGATCTGCGCCAGCTCCTCGGACTTGGCCTGCGCGCTCTTTTCTGACGCTAGCACGTCGAGTTTTTTGGCTTCGAGCAGATCGATGTCCGCTTGCAGCTCCTCCTTTTTGATATTCGCCACCTCCTGGGCTTTTTCGGCCTCGACCGCCTTGATCTTGATGCCGATTTCGGCGGCCCGCGCCGTGTCGCCCTTAGCTTCGGCCTGCTTCTGCTCGACCTCCAAATCGCGCAGCTTGGAATCGTAGCCGCGCTCCACCGCGTCGGTTTCCCGCTCGGCCGCCTTGACTTTGCGCTCGGAGAGCCGGATCAGTTCCCCGATGGGACCGGCCATCCGTTCGGCCTGGCGGGCTTCCCTCTCTTTGATCGCGAGATCGGTTTCAGATGCTGCGATATCGCGCTGCTTGGCGTCGATGACTTGCTCGATCTGCCCCACTTCAAGCCGCTGGGCGGCGGTCATGCGCTCGTAACCGCCGGCGGTATCGATGATCTGCTGCCGCTTTCGCTGGAGCGTAGCCAATTCGGCCTGCTGGGCTGCAATGGACGCGACCGTTTCCCGCGCCTCGGCTTTCCGCAGCTCGAGTAGGGCTTCCGCAACGCCTTGCTCGTCACGTCTGGCCTGCGCCAATTCGACCGAGGCGCGGGCTTCCAGCACGGCGGCGGCGGCGGATTCCGCTTGCGCCGCACGAAACCGGGCCGCGCTTTGTAGCAACCCTTCCTGCGCAGTATTGAGTGCACGTGTCCGTTGCGCTTGGGTTTCGAGATAAACCGCCAGCGCTCTCGACGCCTCGGCCTCCTTACCCTTTTCTTCTGCCGCGCGCCGCGCGGTCTCCAATGTTTTTTCCTGGACCGGCGAGAGCGTTTGATAAGATTTATATTCGCCTTGGATCGCCTCGACTTTCGCATTTGCTAGCGCCGCCGACCACGTATCGAGGTCTGCCTGTTTTTGAGCGGCTTGGGCCTTTTTGGCGGCGATTTCGATGTTCAGCGCCTCGACGCGCTGGAGGTCGCCAGCCGCTTCCGCCAAATCGCGCTCACTCTGAAGTCGGCCTTGCTCGGATTTCGAGAGGGTTTCTTGATGTTTGGCCAGCTTTTCGACATCGCCGGAAAGTTTTTCCATCGCAATCCCTTGCTGGACGAACTGAGCGGCTTGTTTGGCGCTGCCGTCTGCTTGCTGACGCTGTTTTTGGCCGAGATCGGCCATCACGACCGCCCGGCGTTCTTCGGTAGCGGTTAGGGCGGCTGTCGCCGTATCGAGTTCGGCCTGGCGCACGGTGCGGATGCGCTCGATTTCTGCCGCGTCCGATACAATGCGGTTAGTCTTACCGAGGATAGCTCCGCGATCTTCGGTGACGACGATCCAATCGCGTTCTTTGCTGGCCGCCTGCTCGACGGCGGCAGCGGCTTCCGCGACCCGTTGTTTCTGTTCGTCCAACTGCTGATTCAGGCGATCAAGCTCGACGCCGGTTTGTGCGGCGCTCAACTTTTTGAGCGATTCCGCGTACTGCTCGGTCGATTGTGTCAGATCATCGGTTGGCTGTTTCTGTTTGGCGAATGCCGAATAAAGCAGCCCGAACGAAGCGACGGCAGTCAGGATAAGCCCGCCGGGACCGGTCAGAAAGCTGAGCGCCCGCCCGAACAGTCCAACGCTTGCAGCGGCCGGAACCTGCGCGGCATTGAGCGCCGCTTGCGCGATGGCATAGCGCTCGGTCGCGGCCGTGGCGGCTTGCGCGGCGAGCGCGGACCGGGTTCTGGCGGCTGCCAGTTCTGTTTCGGTCACGCCGTAGCCGAGTTCGGCTTGCATCAGCGCCACGATCTGCAAAGCCAAGCGCTGCTCGGCGATGGTCCGGTTAACTGCGGCTTGCGCGGCGGCAACTTGGCTTTTGGCGGCGGCGAGGGTGGCGGCCTGCTGCTGCTGGGCGGCGATAGCTTGTTGGCGGGCCGCATCCCGCGCCGCGAGCGATGCGGCGGCAAATTGGTAGGTGCTTTGCACGCCCCGAGCGATGCTGGCGGCGAACGCGGCCCCCATGAGTGCCGCCACCGCATCGAGGTTTTCGGCAAGGAATTTCAAGCCCGACCCGAGCGCGGCGGTCGCGCCGGTTTGCTGGTTGAGTCGTCCGACGAATAAAGTCGCGGCGTTGCCCAACTGCTCGAAGCGCTGTTCGACAGTCGCGTTGGTCTTCGCGTAGGTCGTGTCGATGGCATCGGCTTGCGATAGCAAGGCCTTGGCAACGATGGTGCTGGTCAGCACACCTTGCTCGGCGAGCCCGCGCAGCTCGCCCACCGCAACTCCTAAGCCATCGGCGAGCCGCTGCATCAGCACCGGGCTCGCTTCCATGACGGAATTGAATTCTTCGCCGCGCAGCACGCCCGATCCAAACGCTTGGGTCAGTTGCAAGGTGGCCGACGCATATTCGGATGCCGACGCGCCGCCGAGCTGCATTCCTTTGGAAATCAGCTCGGTCAGTTGCGCCGATTCCTGCTCGGTCAAATTCATAGCCTTGCGGTTTTGATTGATGCGGGCGTAAAGCTGGGCGGTCGTTTCGAGACTGGAGCGGGTATCTTTCGAGATTCGCGCGACTTCTTGCTCGGCCGCCATGTGCTCTTTTTCGCTGCTGGTGGCGGCCTTTAAGCTGTTGCTGAGGCGGGTGTAAGCGTCTGATCGGTCGATGATCTCCTTGGCTCCGCCGATGCCGATTGCCGCGCTGATTAACGAGCCGAACGAGCGCAGCGGCGCGAGAGCTTCGGAAACGCTCTCGCGGATTCCGGCGACGCCCGCGCGCACCCGGTTGAGCTCGTTACTGGCCAGATCCTGGGCGGTTATAACCAGTTGCAGCACGATGTCGCGAGCGGACATGTTAGAAACCTTCGGCGCGGATTATGCTTTGCATTGGGAAATAGCGATAAGAGGAATACATATGAAGGCCGTGAAGTTTTGGGCGATAGCCATGGCCGCGCTTGCGGCTGGTTCCGCTGTCGGCGCTGAACTGTACCGGTGGACCGACCCCGAAACGGGTAGAGCGATGATGACGCCTACGCTTCCGCCCTATCCCGTCAAGGAAAAACAGGAGGGCGGAAGTCTTCCAAACGGAAACGTCACCAAACTCATCCTCGATGAAAACTCCGCTCCGTACAAAGCGGTGATGGCGAAGAAAAAAGCGGAGGAGGCCGAGCGCAAGCGCTTGGCGGATGAAAAGGTGAAGGCGCAGGCCGCATTGGTCGCCGAGCAAAAAAGAATCGCCGAAGCGGAAGCGGCCAAGGCCCGGCTTGAAGCGTCCGCCAGAGCGGAACAAGAAAGACAGGCTAAAATTCAAGCCGAAATTCAAGCCGAAAAGAATAAGCAAGCCAATGCGGAGGCGGCGGCGCTTTATCGAAAACTTTGTCCGGGGCCAGTCGAAGATTTCGGGATTCAGATCGGCATGAGCAAGGAGAGGTTTCGGCAGTGCTTCAGCACAGACCCCGATAAAGTCAATGCCACCATCACCGCCGGCGGCACGAAAGAGCAATGGGTTTATCTTCATTTCTCTACCGGTCCCCGCTACTTTTATTTTATGAACGATGTGCTGGTCGCGATTCAAAAGTAGCGGCGACCTCCCCTTACCCCGATACCCCGATCTTGCCGTACTGGCTCAAGCCCAGGCCGACGATGGTCTGATCGGGCAGCGCGTCGAAATTAAGGGTCAGCTTGCCGAAGTCATCGCCCTTGAGCCCGAGGCCGGAGGTCGGCGAGAACTTGACGACGTAGAGCCTAACCGGAGCCGCCGCGCCGTTTCTGAGTTCGTTGAGCCCCTCGAAAAACAGCTCGTACTCGTCGCCCGACGAGGTGAGCAGTTCGACATAGCGCGCGGCGCTCTGGGTGTAGCCGACCGACACCGGTAGGCCGAGAACGAAGCGCTCGGAAACGATCGACAGACCGACCGCGCTTTTGACGTAATCCGTGTCTTCCGCCATTGCCGCCGCGCCCCGGCTGGTCCAGACCACCGTCCCGTCGGTGGTGGTGTCGCCGACGGTGGCGTTGAAGGTCGGCGGAGCCGCGCCCGAGGTGCCGGCGGTTGTCGCCTGGTAGATCACACTAGATGCGAGGATCGTCGCGCCCTTGGCGTAGGCGGTGGTGTTGGCGCGGGCGGCGGTCACGTCGATAACCGCCGTCATCTCGCCGGCAAGGTCCGGAAGGTGGGCGAACGGGACCAGCGAGCCCGCGAGCGCGATATGCTTTTCGCCGGTGATGGCCGCGCCGGCCGCGTCATCGCTGAGCCCGGCGCGCAGCGCGAGCGAGAGATTTTCGGCGCTGAAATTATAACCCTCGGTCGATCCGGTCAGCGATTTCACCCGCTCCAGCGTGATCAAGTTGCCTCCGCCGACGGTTTCCAGGTTCGGAAGCTCTTTTTTCTCGGTCGCGATGGCCAAGTCCAGCTTGGACGTTGCGCCGATGTAGCGGAACGGCGTGGCGATCGCGCCGCGCTTGCGGATGAGAATCTTACCTTTTCCGATGTAGGCTCTATTTTCGACGGTGACGGCCATGGTTTACTCCTGGATGAGATCGATGTAATGCAACAAAAAAGGCTGGCGCACGCGCGCGATGTCGCCCCCCGATTCCGGGTGGTCGTAGAGCGAATCTTGGAACACGATGCCGGAATGGTTCGGATCTTCGGTGATGTGCCGGACCAGACCGCCAAGCGGCGGGTCGCCGGACAGCAGCGCGGCGCGGGCGCGCCACAGCAGCGCGGCCAATTGGGCGTCGGGATCGGTCGCGCTGTCCGGCGGGACCGCAACAAAGATTTCAAAAAGTGCGGCGGCTTCCATTTGCGCCTGGCGTCCCACCATCGCGGGCGGGCGGTCGGACACCAGGCGCAGCGCGATCAGCGGTGGCCGGATGCTCTCGGAGAGCCCGCGACCGTCGAGCCAACGATAAGTCGGCAGCACCGTCGAGAGGGCCGTTTGAGCGGCGTCGAGAATGGCGGGCAGCTTCGTCATGCCGCCACCAGCCACGCGACGGTGAAATACTCGTCCGTTTCGGCCAGTTCCGGCCGGTCCACCCGGTAATTTTTACCCGCGTGGGTGAGCTGGTCCCCGCGCTTGGGGCTCGGCCAGTCGGCTCGGGCGCAAGTCAGTTTCCAGCCAACTTGCGGCACGTCGGCCACCTCGCCAATGTAGCGGTTCGCCTGCTCCACCAACGCCATGATCACCCGCCCGTCGGATTGCAGCGTCACCGGGTCGCCGAAGAATCGCTTGAACGCCGGAAGCCCTTTGTTTTGCATGATAGCGGCGAAGCGGCTCACGTCAGCGCCTCCACCGTCGTTCGCGCTGGCGTACAGGATCGACGGAAAAGCGGATTTCGCCGGCGTCGGAGATGTCGCCCGCCGAGCCCTGGCACTTCGCGAAATAGCGATAGACGCCGCCCGCGCGCACGGTCACGGCGCTGCTGTGGCTCGTCCCGCCGGTCGTTGCAAACGGGGTCATCGCGGCGAAGGTCGCGGCCGATGAGGTGCCATACCGGCAGTTTGAAACGAGGCTTGTGGTGACCTGCAAGCTTGTCGCGGCCGTGCCGGACGGATGGCGAGATGCCGGCAGCAGCCCGGATAAAACGGGTTTCGTTTGTGGACCGGCGAGGTAGCGCTCCAGATTTGAGTATCCGCTGGCGTAAAGTTGAGGGCCGTCCGCCGCGCTGCTCGGGTTCAGGCCCTGGGCGGTTTCCCAGGCATCCGGCATCCCGTCGCCGTCGGTGTCGGTGCAGGCAGTGCCGGGGTCGATAACGGGAAAGCCGCCGACGCTATCTTCATTGACATAATAATTGCCCTGTAAGTTATGGTATTCACTAATAACTCTTCTATCTACCGTATCGCGGTTTTCTACCCAGTTACCCATACAGTCGAGCCTATGTGAAGCGCCTACCGTAGGCAATACCCTGTTGTCGAGCTCGGCAGCGGATTGGGCTGTAATCGGATATGGAAGCGTGGGAAGTGGTGTGGCGCGGCGATATTGGGCGGGAAGTACCCCTATCAGTTTGGCGGGTGTTTCCCACTCATCAACTATGCTTTCACTGGTCACTTCCCAGATCATTCCCCAGTCGTCGTTGGCGGGAGTCGGGTTGTGATAGCCGATATTGCCAGATGAGAATATGGACGGCGGACCAAGAGGCGTATCGGGTCCCGGTGTCGGACATACGTAAATTTCGTAGGGGATACGTCCCTGCCTCAGCGGACCAGCCTTATAGTAATTTCCAATAACGTCCAGATTAACGCCGCCGATGAGTGCGGTGGCTGAAAATTTCCAATTGTAGATAATGTTATTTACCAGCCGGAAACTCTTGTTTTTTATCAACGGATTGCGATGGGTAGTGTTGGCCATGAAACTATGATGAATATCAATATTAGTCATATTTTCGGAAGCATTGTTGCCGGAACCCGTTAAAAATCCCTTCGAAAAATTGTTCTCATTGACCAACATCAGCGGTTCGTACATCATTAACCATGAATAGGTAAGATTGTTTTGTGGCGCTCCCCACGAGCTCGCGTTTTCATCCGTTCCCCACGACAGAGATACATGATCGTAAATTGAACTGGATGCAGCGGTACTTGAAGCAATATTGTCTCCTTCCGAATAACCCGTATAGCCATGGCGTATACGGATATACCGGAGTATAACATCGTGGGTATAGTTGGTGATGCAATTTCCTTGAACAGAATTTTTCCCCGAGATGGTAATGCCGCCGCCGGGAGCGGTTTGTCCAGCAATCGTGAGATACGGATTCCTAATTTCCAAACCTTTTTGACCACCCGATATATTGCAATTGATAATACCCGCCACCCTAAATACAATTGTTCGCGGTCCGGTCATCTCTACCCCTGCCCGCAGACTCCCCGGTCCCGAGGCATTGAGGTTGGTCACCTCATAAACAATGCCTCCGCGTCCGCCGACCGATTCCGCTCCGCCACCCTCGGCTCCGGGAAACGCGGGGATGGTCGGGCGCGGGTTGAAGTGCGCTTCGAGATAGGCCGACACGTTCCCCGCCCCGTCGCGCGAGCGGAGGCGATAGCGATAGATTTGGGCGGAGGTGAGGCCGGTGTCAGTATAGGTGGCGGCGGCAGTAGTCGTGATCGTGCTGTACGAGGTGCAGCCGTACCCGGTGCAACGGTCGATCTCGGTCGTGACCGGCCCCACATCATCGGTCCCGGCGGTCCATTTGAGCGAAATGCTCGACGTGCTGGGCGAGTCGGTTTTGAGCAGGGTCGGGGCGGTCGGCGCTGTAGTGTCCGCCGCGCCGCCGACTGTCACCGCGTAGCCGTTTGCGTTGGCCGCGTTCGTCCCGTCAGTCACGTAGAGATAGGCGGTACCGCTCGAAAAGCTGCCCGGTTTTACGGTTGCTGTGATCGCGGTATCCGTCCATGCCGTAGGGAGCTGAATCTCGCATTTATTGCGCGCGGCCCACGTCGCCGTGTCGCACATCTCGACGCGCTGGGGCGTGCTGTCGATATACACGTCATCGATATCGACGATGCCGCTGCCAGCCGACTCGGGGCACACATCGTAATATGCACCGCCCAGGGCGAACATCGTCACCTCGTCGGCAGTCGTGCGCATGACCTGGTTCACGAGCGAACTAGAGCTGCGCGTCGGCACGGCAGGGCGGTACATCGTGCCGTCCCAGCGCCCGTTAGCGACGCTTTGCCCGCTCTGGACGAGGTAATTATCCAGCCTGATCCATTGGCCGTTGAAAGCCGTTGACGTGCCGGTCAGGCTCGACTCGTAAGGGATCGTGCTGATGTGTAGCCGGGCGTAATTGCCGCTGCCGCACGGGCTGATGTAGTCCCACGAGTAGTAGATTCGGTCGCTCCACTCTGACGTATAACCGATCAGCGCTTTTTGCTGTCGCGGGTAGCCGCCGGGAATGGTGCTGCGAAGGTAATACGAGATATAGAGTTTTTGCCCGGTGGTCCACTGCGTGTAGGGGACACCTAGGAAAAGCCCCCAATACGCGCCGGTCGCTTGAAATGTTGCGCGGGCGTGATACGTGCTGCCCGGTTTTGGCGTCGCATTGTCGAACAGTATCTGCGCGCCGCCTGTGACACCGGCGGTGCCCAGACTCCAAGTCGCATAGCTCGCGAGATTGCCCTGGCGGATCAGAGGCGCGGTGCTGGTGCTGGTTCCGGCGACAACGCCGCTATTGCCGTAGCTGTCGAAATCGCCCCACAGCATCGGTCCGGCGTGGGCTTTGGTCCCAAAGCCGCTGCCGGAGATCGTGATCGACGATCCGGACGTGACCGCGCCGGTCACGCCGGATACCGCCGGGGCCGCGCTGGCCCCGCGCCCGATCAGCAGGCAGAGGAGCGCCGCAACCCATAACAGGCGGGCGAGCGCCATCACGCCACCCGCATCCGCACGCTGGGGGCAGCTCTCGCCGCCAAATGAGCGGATGCGTCGAACGCGAACTCGACCGGCGCGTTGGGGTAGGTCACGGTTTGCGACAAAACCGAAAGCGGCGCGGCGGAGGTCGAAGACGCCAGCCCGAAGGCCGGCAACGAATAACCCTGGATTGCGCGAATCACGGCGGTGCCGCCGTGAATGAACCCCACGTAATAGAGCTTGCCGGCCTGAAAAGTGAAAGCGAGGGTATGGAATTTGAACCCGACCGTCGAGAGGTCCAGGTCCTCCGTCCCCAGGTACAGCAACGGCCCTGGCACACCAGCGCTCGTCGCGGCGTAAATCACGACGCGCCCGGTCGCAGCGGCCACCGCAGTCGTGACATCGACGCCCGCCTGATTGATCGCCACATCGAATGGGCGCAGTAATCCGCAGACATCGACTCGCCCGGCAACACCTATCAGGGTGCCGTGAGCGGCGGACAGCAGGCCCTGGTCGAACCAGCGCCCGGCGGGAAGCGGGATGAGCGGCGACAGCGGCAGCAGCGCCAGAGCAGGCGCGAAAGCGGCGGGCGCGCGGGCGAGCGCGGAGGTGCCGCCGTCCCGCGTTTCCCACTCGATGACCGTCGTTCCGGTCGGCGCGAGCGCGTGGGGTTGGACGATGGTACCGGCCGGCCACGCGCTCGCGGCAATCGACCAGGGGCCGCCAGATTGTGTGACGACGAACCGCATGCGGCAATCCGCCGGCACGTTTTGCAGCGCGATGCTGCTGACGTTGGCGGTCAGCGCCAAGTTGATAGTCACGTCGCTGATGCCCGCCGCGTCCACCGTGATCGCGCCGGCGGTGATCGTTGGCGTTCTAGAGATGGAAAACGGAGCGTTGCTCTCGACTCGTGCGGTCGCGCCGTGATCAGTCGTGCTCCACCAAAAAACCGTCGTCGCAGAAGCGCCGGCCGTGGCGGGATAAAGGTAGTGAGCGGCGACGATCGTACCGTTGGGCCAGACGGTCACCGGAAACGCGAAATTGCTGTTGGCGGGCTGCGTGACCTCGAATTTGATGTTGCAGACTTGTGCCACGCTTTGCAGCGCGATACTGGTGACGTTTTCGGAGAGCGTGAGCTTCGCGACGACTTCGCTCGAACCCGCCGTGTTGATGTTGGCTACGCCGGCGGCGCTGGTGACGGTCACGACACTGGGCGCGCCGGCGGACGGGAGGCCGGTCAGTTGCGAGCCGTCGACGGCGGGGAGTTTCGCGCTGGAGTCGAGCTGGACGAGATTGTTGGCGGCGGTGCCCACGCTGAGGGTCGCGGCCGAACCTAGGCCCAAGGTCGTTCTGGCGGCGGGGGCGCTCGCGTCGTCTACCAAGGTGGCACCAAAGGCCGATATGCCGTGCGCTTGGGTCAGTGCGGCATGGGTCGAGACGGCGGACGATGCGGTACCTGCGGGGTCGTAGGTGCCGGCGTGGGCGTGATCGCCGGCGGCGACGGTTCCAGCCGTGGTACCGACGTTGAGCGTGGACGCGCTGCCGAGGCCTGCAATATCGGCGGCGGCAAGGGTGATGGTCCCTGTTTTTCCGGCGACGGACTGCACCGGCGCGACGGGTTGGGCGAACCAGCCTTTTGCGCCGGCCCCGTCAGTGCCGTATAGGCGGCTGTTTCCGGGAGCGGCGGCGTCGCCGGCCAGTTTGAGGCCAGAGGCGTCGGCTGTGATCGACTGCTGGGCCTTGGCGGCGGCGGTGATCGTGTTGGCCGCGTCGTCATAAGTGAAATCGACGGTCGCCGAGTCGGTCAGGATCGCGCCGACGGCATCTTGCGCTTGTTCATCGGTATAGCTTCCGCCGCCGGTCGCCGACACGGTCAGGGTGTTGGTGGCGTCGTTGTAGCTCAGCGTGACGTTCGCACCGGCGACGAGCAGCGCCGCGACCCGGTCGTCTACCGCCTCGGCAAAATCCGTGATAGTGCTGGCGGCCTGGTTATGCGCGGCGGGCGCTTTGCCGTCGAGGGCTGTTTGCAGGGCCGCGACATCGCCGATAGCGAGATTGATCGCCCCGGTTCTGCCCGCTACCGATTGCACCGGCGCAGCGGCGGCGGCTTCGGCGGCGGTGGTGTAAATGGGGTGCGGGTCGACCGCGGCGACGTGCGCCGATACGGCCGCGCTCGCGGTTCCGGCCTGATCGAACGCCGTGCTCAGCCACGCGAGCAGCCCGGACCAGCTCAGCCAGCGGAATTTGTGCGTGTCGGCGGAATCGAGGATCGGGATTTTGTCGGCGTTGGCCGGCGTGGTTTTTTCGGTTCGCGCGACGATGAGATCGTTCAGTTTCTCGGCCATTTTTATTTCCTAAGCGGCGAGCAAGGTCACGCCGTCGTCCCACAGCAATCCGGTCACGCCGTCGTCCCATGCCAGGGAT
>ERZ761599.46-NODE-46-length-42390-cov-31.983016_pt1 | contig 42390 bp, 69 predicted proteins | sample MGYA00511878_ERZ761599 | MGnify/ENA primary metagenome ERZ761599 (study PRJEB28899, sample SAMN03785569) | bioreactor sludge metagenome | biome: EBPR Sludge; feature: EBPR Bioreactor; material: 0.22µm filtered reactor supernatant | place: Saint Lucia: Queensland...
GCTCGCGATCATCCGCCGGCTGGCGGACCGCGCGGCGATGCAGGAGGCGGCGTGATGCGTGGGTCTGTTGACGTGAGCGAACACACGATGGCGTTTGTCATTGAGGTCAAGCGCCGCAAAGACGGCCTTTCCCGTATCGAACTGACGACGTTTGGTGAGTTCGAGGACGCACCCGGGGGTGGTTCGCTCACGGTCGGATACCTGACTGACGAAGAACGCATACGACTCGCCTCCGCTTTGTTGCATGGACTGAATCAAGACGGTCCCAAGTGGGAAGCAATTGCCGAGCGAAGCCTGTTGCGGCGAATCAAGCGCAGCATGGCAACCACATGAACGATCCACTTGATGACGGTTGGTGGCCACCGCTGAGTGGCGAGCGGGATGAGTGTGGTGAGGTGACGGAATGAGCAGGCACGCGGAATTGGTGGCGCACAGCGTTCTCGTCACGGGCGTGGCGTGGGGCGCTCCGGAAGGTGAAGGGTTCCGTGACGTCCGCTCCGACATGCTGCACGCCGTCGCTGAGGACATGACCGGGATCAGCCGGAACGAAGCGCGGCTGACCAGCCTCTACTCCCGGGGCGAATTGCTTCCGGCGCAGGTTGACGCCGCCGATGTGTACCGGATGGCGGTCAACCGGATCGAGCGCGAACTGCCTTCCGATCCCGCCCGCTTCCTTCGTTACTGCTGGGCCATCGCTGAGGGCCGCAAGTCGCACGCCGAGGCCGTCGCGCTGGTGGCCGACATGACCACGCTGGCGGCGGACTAACGTGGACATCTTCGAGGTCGCCCGCGCCATGGCGGGCAACGAACGCGCACGGCTGGCGGGCGGGATCGACGCGGACATGCTCGGGCGGTATCCCCGCCAGTGCTGGCAGACCGTCAAGATGCCGCCCCGATCCCGAACGGCAGTCACCCCGCGGAGGAAGCGCATGGATTGGGGAACACTGATCGCTGGCGTCTTCATCGGCACAATGTTCGGCTTCTTCATCGCTGCACTGCTCGCCGCGGCGGGCCGTGATTCCGAATGACCTCCCACCTTGCTCGCTGCAACGAGCCGCACTCCGGCCGGCCTGCGGTTCCAGTGAGCGCCATTCCGGCTGTCCCCTGCGGACAGCCCGAACGACAGCATGCGTACCGATCACGGAAGGACGGTGCAAATCTCAACCCACTTCACGACTCGACGCCTGGTAACCGCATGGTCGGTGGGGCGGGCCGTGGCTCGCCTCACCACGGAGCCCACGGTAGCAAGCGCCGGGGGACGGCGTTGCGAACTAGTTCGCAGAAAGGATGACGTGATGGCAACTCCACACAGTTACACCAGACGGGCGCATGACATGGCCGTCGCACACGTCCACCTCGTTGAGCAGGTGGTTGAGGACGGCAAGCTGGACGATCGGGAAATCCCGCTGTTGCTGTCCAGCGCGCTCGGCCTGAGCAAGTTCACGAACGCGGCGCACTGCACTGCGGCGGTGGCGCGGGCGGTTGACCGGGTGACGAACACCCGGACGATGCGCGAACTGTTGCTGATGGCGGAACAGGCAATCGACGAGCTGCCGGAATCGGCGTAGCGCACGGCTCCGCGCCCGTGGGGGACACGGACGGGAGCCACTGACGTGAAGGACGAAAGGAGTATCGCACATGGCGCCATACACCTTGCACCCGCTGGACCGCTGGCTCCAGGACGAGCCGGAGGACCTGACCGACGAAGAGTGGGACGCGGCAGAGGACGCCGAGGATGCGTACTGGGACCACGTGTTTGAAGCGAGCCGGGGGAACTGATGGGCGCAATGAGCGTGACACCCAAGCAAGTCAAGGACGTTGCGAACAAGTGGTTCGCGAACAAGCGCCCAACGCTCGCGGGCAGAGGGGAGTCAGTTGATGACTACCCTGACGAGCACTGGGTCAATGACGCGAGGGCCGTTTTGAATGCTGCCGCTGCGATCGGATGGACTCCGCCGCCCGAACCGGAGCCGGTGTATCCGATCAGGTTGACGTTGGAACAGAAGCACATCCTGGCGCAGACGGTCAGTCAACGCATGGCGGTTGACGAGTTCGAGAGTCGCGTTCTGGACGAGTTGAGCGATCTGATCGCCAACGCCACGCCGGAGGAACTGTGATGAAACGGATCAGTAGCCGGGACTGGGCGCTAGACCGGATGAACGGGCGGCGACCGTGGGAGCGGTGGGACCTCAGCGAAGACGGCTGGGCGTACGCGATCGCTCAGGCGGTGGCAATCATCTGCACGGGCGTTGTCCTGCTCGTGTTGCTGGGAGCGTGACGATGGCGATGACGGACGAGGAACGACGCATCGAGGCGCTGGCGAAAGCGCGCGTCAAGGGCGTGGACAAGCAGGACTGGATCGCTACGACTAATGCCAACAGGTCGTGGCACATCAGAGCCGCAAGCGAGCAACTTGCCGCGCTGCGAGCGTTGGGCGGTGACGTGACGATGCCGCCCGCGCCGGAGCCGACGTACACGATCCGGCTGACGGATAAGCAACTGCGCGGCTACCTGGAACTGGCTGAGTACGGGTACGGCACGGACCCGCTCGTCGTCTTGTTGCACGGCGCGTTGGCAAACCCCGACCCGGAGCCGGGCGCGTGAGCGTCGTGTGGCGGGAGGACCCGCTGCTCGGCAACACCGTTGATGGCGTGTGCCCCGCTGGCTCTGACGAGGCGTGGGCGGCGGTGTTGCGGGTCCGGCGCATGCTGTTTGGCGGCGACGTGACGACGGAGCCGATCATCGTCAACCGGGGGCCGAATGAAGTAAAGAAGGTCGAATGCCTGTACTGCCTTCGATACTTCCTTCGCACCGCGCCGGGGCAGATCTGGTGCGCGACGTGCGACAAGCAGATTCAGGCGAACAAGGCGCGGGCGTGGAACCAGGCGCGCCGAACACGGGCGAACCAAGTGGAAGGCCGTCGTCTTGAACGGATCGCAGGAAAGCGGGCATGAGTGACGGCGAGTGGATGCTGTTGGCGCCGGAGGTCCGTTGGGTGCGGCATCCGCAACTAACGTTGACGAGCACGCACGCCTCACTGAACGTGGCGGCGTTGCGGATGATCAACATGGACACCGGCGGTCAACTGGAGTTGGCGGTGCGCAGCGACGGAACCGTGAGCATCCGGCCAGCGCGTCCAGGCGTGTCGCCAACGGTCACCATGACGCCGCACGGCAAGTTCGGGGCGCTGGCCGCGTGGGCCAGGGCGCACGGGTATGAGCCGGGGAAGTACCGGCTCGACGATCGGGACGGCGCACTGTACTGCCGTCTCCGGAAAATGGGCGTAAGCACCCCATCGTGAGGGTGCGCTAGTATGACCAGATGAGGAGGTGATGCCTGACCCGAACCCCGTGAAACATTGACGGCTTGGCACAGACGGTACGACACCACACGGAGGCCACACGTGAAGATCAAGAGCGCAACGACCAGCGATCAGGACTACATCGTTCCCGATGACGGCGTGTATCGCGCCGAGCTGACCAAGATCGAGGACGCCGGACTCAGCACCTACGCCAACGAGCGGACCGGCGAGTTCGAGCACCGGTTCAAGGTGACGTGGACGATTCGTGATCCGGAGAGCGAGTACGACGAGGTGGAGGTGTGCGAGTGGTTCAACAGCCGCACCGCCACCTACAACGACCCGTCCACCGGCAAGCAGAGCAAGTTCTATCCGTTTCTGAAGGCGCACCTTGGGCGGGACTACAACCCGGACATTGACGAGGACGAGAACGGCGACTTCGACCTGGATGTGCTGGTCGGATCGCACGTCATGCTCACGCTCCAGGCGAAAACCAAGAAGAACGGCAAGACCTTTTCCAACCCGGTCAGCGCCGCGCCGATCCGCAAGAAGAAGGCAGCGGCCCCGCCGGCCAAGCCAGTGAAGCAGGTCGTGGAAGAGGACGAGGACGACGAGTCGATCTGGGAAGACGTGGCCTAGATCGTGGCAGCGGCGGGGCGACCAACGGTCGCCCCGATACGCACAGGAGGAACGATGGTCAGGGTTTATGCAGCCGGTCGAATTCATTTTGACGACTGGCGGACTCGTGTCTATGAGGACGCCGGTGATTGGAATAGCGAAGCCTATTCCAATTCGATGCCTCCATTCCCTGAAACGCCAATTGTCGGCGTTCCTGCGATCTACACCGGCCCGTACTTCGTGCGATGCGATCACGGATGTTTCCACGGACCGAACTCGCACGGCGTTGGGGCAGATGACAACGGCGGGTGTACCTCGATTGGCGGTGATCGCAGACGGATGGAGACCTTCCGCAACTGCTGTGACGCCATTGATCGGTCGGACATTGTGTACGCCTTCATCGAGGACCGAGAGGCGTTCGGCACGCTCTGGGAACTGGGGTATGCCAAGGGTCGCGGCAAGACGGTCTACATCGACTTGAAGCCGACGTTTGAGCCGATCGATGACGACAAGAACCGGCTCGATCAGGATCTCTGGTTTGCGCTTGAAGGGGCGACCAGGTGGACCCGATGGGGGAATCCAGTGGAAGGATTGAAGTCAGCCGTCCGTCACTTTTTGGAGTTCGGTCCGTACTAAAACAAGACTGCTGAGGGCGCTTCGATGGTATACTTACCGCACAATCAAAGACGAAGGGCCAGGCCGCTGGAAACGAGCCTGACCCTTCTTGACGCGCCGCACTTTACCTACGGAGCGCCCGATGTCACAGGCTATCCCATCCTATCCCCTTTCGTCTAGACCCCACTTGCATGTTGTCGGTGAGGAAGATCGTCCCACCTACGACGGCGAGCCAGTTGTCCGTGAGCGTCGGCACATGACCGTCGTTGACGATGACATCGTTGAGTCCGTCGCTTCGACGTGCGGGCTTTCCGGGCTCGGTCTCTATACCCTGCTTGAACGCCGAGCGAACAAGGAAGGCGTGGCGTTTGGTTCCTACCAAGCGTACGCCGACATGAGCCGGATGAGCCGCCGGCAGTTGATGCGTGTGATGGATGATTTGATCGCGCACGGCTGGGTCGAAAAGCGTCCACAAAATGGGCGTAACGGCGCACAAATGAGCAACGCCTGGCACCTCCCAAACCACATGAAACCTCGTACGTATAGGGGTGACATGGGTGGTGACATCCCTAGTGACATGGGTGGTGACATTGGTGGTGACATAAATGGTGCGCGGGTGTCACCCCAAAGTAGTTATGTAGTTACGAGTAGTCCAGTAGGAAATACTCCCTCTTTATCTCCCTCATCAAAACCCAAGCCGAAACGCAACGCCTACACCCCGGAGTTCGAGGCGTTCTGGCAGGCGTATCCGACCGGGCACGGCGTCAAGAGTTTGGCCTTTGCCGAGTGGCAGAAGATGACCGATGAGGAACGCACATCGGCGGTCGATGCCTTACCGGTCTGGCGGACATCGAAGAAGTGGACGGACGGATTCATCCGTGACTGCGAGCGGTGGCTGAAGTACCGGGAGTTTGAACAGACACCGGAGGCGAGCAAACGGATTGCTGCACAGCCGGAGAAGCGGGAGTTGATCGTCAACGGCAAGTCGTATCCACGGCGGGGGTGGGTGGAATGAGCACCACCTTTGCGGATCACGGCATTGACCTTCCGGCGCACGCTTCCGGACCGAATGTCAAGACGAAATGCCCGAGGTGCTCGCACACCCGCAAGCATCGCTACGACAAGCCGTTGTCGGTTCACGTCGAGAAGGGCGTGTGGCACTGTCATCACTGCGGGTGGGACGGCGGACTTGGGACGGACTGGCGGGATAACGTCTTTGGTCTCGGTCGTCGGGAAACGCCGCAGGTCTACGCCAAACCCGAACCGGTGACGGTCGATCTTCCCGCTTCGGTAATCCAGTGGTTCAGCAAGCGGGGCATTACCGAGACGACGTTGCGCCGGAACAAGGTCACGGCGAAGGGCGGGTCGATTCTGTTCCCGTACTACCGGGACGGCGAGTTGATCAACGTCAAGCGCCGGACACAGGACAAGCGGTTCTCGCAGGTCGCCGGGGCGGAGCGGATCTTTTACGGCCTGGACGATTGCCGGAACACGGACGCGGTGATCGTGGTGGAAGGCGAGATCGACAAGCTGGCGGTTGACGAGGCGGGGTTCCCGCAATGTCTGTCCGTTCCTGACGGAGCTCCGGCGCCAGGCACGACGGAGTACACGTCCAAGTTCGACTTCATGGACTCCGCGGCGGACATCTTCGAGCGGTGCCACACCGTCGTGTTGGCGGTGGACAACGACGCGCCGGGGAAACGGCTCGAAGAAGAGCTTGCTCGCCGGATCGGACGCGAGAAGTGTTTTCGCGTGACGTGGCCGGAGGGGTGTAAGGACGCCAACGACGTGCTCATGCAGCACGGCACGGAAACGCTGGCGCAATGCCTGACGGACGCCAGGCCGTACCCGATCGCGGGCGTGGTCATGGCGATGGACCTCCGGGACGACGTGTTCGCGTTGTACCGGGACGGGTCGCAGAAGGGCGAGTCAACTGGGTGGTACTCGGTCGATCAGCTCTACACCGTCAAGCCGGGGCAAATGACGATCATTACCGGTATCCCCGGCAGCGGCAAAAGCGAATGGCTCGATGCGTTGATGGTCAACCTTGCGATTGAGGCGGGTTGGTCGTTCGCGGTGTTTTCGCCGGAGAACTTCCCACCGCAGCGGCATTTGCAGAAGTGGCTGGAGAAGCTGAGCGGGAAACCGTTTCGCGCTGGTCCCACCGACCGGATGACCGAGGCTGAGGTTGATGAGTGGTTGGCGGTTTGCGACCGGTCGTTGCATTTCCTGATTCCGGAAGAGCCGACGCTCGAAGAAATCCTGAGCCTTGCCGGTGCGCAAGTGTTTCGGATGGGGGTCAAGGGCGTGGTACTCGATCCGTGGAACGAGATCGACCACAGCCGTCCCAAGGACATGAGCGAGACGGAGTACATCAGCCGATGCCTGTCAGAGATTCGCCGGTTTGCGCGCCAGAAGGACGTGCATTGCTGGGTCTCGGCGCATCCGCGCATGTTGCAAAAGGACAAGGAGACGGGCACGTACACCGTCCCCACGCCGTATGAGATTGCCGGGTCCGCGCACTGGTTCAACAAGAGCGACAACTGCATTGCGATCTGGCGAAACAAGCACGACCTCGCCCAGCCCATCGAAGTGCATGTCCAGAAGATCCGATTCCGTGAAGTGGGTCAACTCGGGGTCGCTTATCTGAACTATGACCGGTTGACGGGGCGGTACACCTGCACGGGTGAGTACGACACGACGGGCGGTGGACGATGAGTGCGCTTGACCGGCTCGAATCGTTGCTCACCCGCCAGGACGTGTTGCCGGAGCAGGCCAAGGGTGCGTTGTGGGTAAGCATCGACGAAGCGGCCCATCAGACGGCGGACGAAATGATCGCGCTGGAAGAGCGGATGAGCGCGCTCCGGGATTGGCTTGACGTGCGCCGGGGATCGGACGCGGCAGCCAAGCATCGACCGGCGTTCGATCGACAGGTGGCGTTGCATGCGCGCTACGGCGAGGCATTGGAACGTTACTTCGGGAGGTTGAGCGGTGGCGGTCCGTATCCGTGGCCGGAGTACCGAGAGCGCGCCGACCGGGACGGTGGATCAGTGGGACCGGCTCCTGACGGCGATGCTGACGGAAGCGGTGACCTACGGGAAGTGGGACGAGAAGGTCAAGGCGCGGAAGGCGTGGCTAGCGGAGAACCAGGATCACCCGCTGTGGATCGAGCGGAACCGGCAGGCGCAGCAGGCGTGGCACAAGAGGAACGAAGCGGTGCGCCGGATGATGGACGCGGCGGAGGTGATCGGGCGGTATCAGGCGTCCTTGCCGGCCGTCTCGCGCGACGGGCTGAGCGCGTTGCTCGGGCATGAGCTGACGCCGATGGTGCCGCACCGGCTGGCCCTGACGGCGGCGCGGCTGCAATCGACGGACGTGTTCGCGATCGTGGCGACCTGGCTGATGGATGAGGACGCGGAGGAAGCAGCGTGATAACCGCGGCGTTCATAGGCATCGTCGTGATGTTCGCCCTTGGGGCGGCGGGGCACTGGTGGAACAAAGACTGGCCGTGGTTCGGGCTCAGTGTGTTCGGGCTCGTCTCGTGGTCGTTCCTGCTGGTGCTTCGGATCGGAGGCTGGTGATGCAACTCGCGCTCGTGATGGAGACACGGAACATGGCCGTATCACACGCAGTATCTGCACAAAAACGAGAGAAAACGCCGCGAACGGCTTGGGATGCCGTGACGCCGTACAAGAGCGGCAAAACGCGGGATGACTGGGATTTGGCGCTCGGCTCACGGGCGAACGGTCGATGCGTCTGTTGTGCCTGTGGTGACGGGCTCGGCAGCTTTGGGGCGTTCGACAAGCACCAGAAGATCAACAGCAAAGGCAACGTCGTGTGTCTCGATCCGGCGACGATCGGGATGGAACGCAACAGCGGCGGATGGTGGGTCACGCCGAACCCGATGTACGGAGAGGAGCAGGCATCGTGAGCGAGCGACAGACGGGGGCGACGGACGCGCAGATCGAAGCGGCGATTCAACAGCGGTACACGGAGACGAGCGCAGCCGGAATGGGAATCCCGTGGGGGCGCCTCAGCAGTCTCGTTCGTCGGAGCATGGTCAGTTGTTTTGAGCGCGATGCTGCCAGGTATTTGGTCCCGCCCAGTCAGGTCATCACCGACGCGGCGCGGGTGCCCACGGATGACGAGATCGGGGCGATCCGGGCGATCGTTGCGGACGATGGCGTGCCCGCCGAAAGCGTCGAATGGTTCGCGGCGTTCGACACGTTGCGCGCCTACCTGGAGCGGCAGCGATGAGCAGGTGGGTGCATGCGTTCGTGGTGGACGGCGAGCCGACGCCAAAGGCGAGACCGCGGACGATCACGACCGGCGACGGCAAGGTGCGGACCTACACGCCAAAGACGACACGATCCGCAGAGGACGTGATCGGGACGTGCGCCAAGAACGGGCTGCACCGGATCGGTGACTTTCCGGTCGAGACGCCGGTCAAGTTGGTCGTGGATGTGTACGTTGCGAAGAAGGGCCGGGGCGATCTGGACAACTACGTGAAGACGGTCATGGACGCACTGAACGGCGTCATCTGGAAGGACGACCGGCAGGTTGAGGAGTTGGTCGCATCCATCAACCGGCACAGCGGCAAGGGCAGACTGGCGATCGTTGTCGCAGACATCACGGAGGCAGCATGAAGGCGGGCGACAAGGTGTGGGCCGTCACAACGGTCGTAAGTGTTGAGCCGAACGGCGTGATCTACGGCGATTGGGACATGCACGATCCGGCGTGCGTCATCCCCCACACAGACGCGCTGCCGGCCGTCGCGCGGTGGCTGGCGGCTCATCCGGACGCGGCAGAGGCCATGACATCGCTTGTGCAGTTGGCGACCGATCATGTCGCAGCGCGTTGGCCGGATGACGCTGACTTGCATCTCGACCTGGCGATTGGGCGCGCCCTGCTGGCGGCGTTGACGACGGGGGGAGCATGAGCGAGACGGGGGCGACTGCGCGTGAGGTTATGCGCGCTGAACTTATCGCCGCGATGGAGCAACACCTTGGGGCGGAGTGGTCACAGCAATACGAGCCGCGTCACTTTGCTGGGCTCGTGGCGAGTTACATCGAGTCAGAACTGTGGAACAAGGGCTACCAGATCGTCCCGGCGGGGGCAGTCACGCTGAGCGCGGAGGAGGCGGCGACATTCCGCGATTTGGCGCTGTTCAAGGCGACCATGATCCAGGAGGAGTTGCAGGAGAACGAGCTGGGGTTGAGCACCGAGACGTATCAGTTGCTCATTGATCAGATGAACGAGTACCGCGCGCTTGCGGCCAAGCTGAGCGGGGGTGCGTCGTGAGCGAGAACCACTACCGGACCGACCTGACGGAGCGGGAGCGGGCGTTTGTCCTGGATGCGTTGTTGCAAAAACACAACACACAACTCGCAGTGGATCGTGGCGAGCAGGACGATATTGGTCGGCTGTATCGGCGCATCAAGCGACTCGAGCCCATCGGCACGGGCGGCACGACGGAGGGGAACGGGTGATGGCGGATCGCATGCAGGCAATTACGCGGGCTGTTTGCACGCCTCCATCAGACGGCGACGATCGAAAGCACATTTACCGACTGATCGACACAAACGGCAATGTTGTCGGTGAGTTTTCGTCTGAGGCGAAAGCGCGAGCAGCGGGAAGAGATTTGAGACCGGGGTTCCCGGTTATCGTCGGGTGGCATCAACGGCGAGACGGCGGATGGTGGCGTGGTGGCCCAATTATGCGAGGCATCACCGCCATTCGGGTTCGGTGGCACGGCACAAATATCCGATGCGAGAAACAGCCGTGACCGCCGGGCAGCAGTTTGGGGTGGCATGGGGCACGCTGGTGCTCGTCGCGCTGGGGGTGCTGCTGTGGTCCGTTACGTTCCCGGTTTCTGGCTCGAACACGCCTGCCGCGTTGCCGTCGAACGGCCCATCGTCCGAGCAGAGCGATCCGGCATGGGCAACGCTGGCAGCCATCGAAGCGACGCGGCTGGCGACGGAGACGATGCCGACGCCAACGAGCACGGCGACGGCCACGCCGGTCCCGACGAGCACGCAACAGGTGGTGTGGCAGCCGGACCCGTGCTCGACTCCTGAGCCGGGGAAACTCTGCCGGGTGCCGGACAGAGCGCCGAACACGCCGACGCCGTACCCGAGTTGTTACGACGAGCCGGAGCCGGGGAAGTGGTGCCGGTGGATTGCGGCGGACGATGCGCCGGACGGAAGGACGGAGACGAGATGACGTACACGATCACCGAAGGACCGGACTATCACCTGTTGTCTGTTGGGGAGCGCCAGATTGCTCGCATGTATCTGAGCGGGTACACCGGCAACTGGTGCGGTTGGAACCCTCGGCTGTCGCTTGGCGAGATGATGTTCGCGCCGACCCGTGAATCGTTGGCCGAGGGGCTGGTTGAGCAGGATGCACGGGCGTTTGCTGTCGCCACGGTGGACGGCGGGGAGGGGGAGCGATGAGCGAGCGGGCGGCGCTGGTGGAGCGGATGGCGCGGGCGATACAAAGTGCCGTGCGCAAAGAGGTCACGATGAACGTGCTCCGGCAGGACATGCTTGCCGCCGAATCCGCGCTCGCTGCCGTCGAGGCGGCGGGGTGGGGGCCGAGGCCGGAGGCGGTGACGGCGGGGGAGCGTCGGGAGTTGATCAAGAGAGCGGAGAAGATCGTTCGTTGTAGCCCGTGCGATTTTCCGTATGGGCCGCAGTACATCCCAGAAGCTATTGATGCCGTGCTCACGTCGGACGTGCTGCGCAGCCGTGGGATCACGGTGGAGGGGGCGAAGTGATCGACCTGGACGCGCTGAAATCGGAGCTGGAGGCGGCGGGACTTGATCCGTCAGGGTCATGGCGGGAATGGCTTGTTGTCGGCAACATCACGGCCTATCGTCGTGGCGCCGTCTACATGTCGCCAGGGGACGAAATCAATCAGCAGGATTTCAGGGCACTCGCCATCATCGCGCGGCACGTGGCGCCCGTCGTCACGCCAGAGCCGCCCGCCGAGGTGCGGGACGTACTGGCGGAGGCGTTGAAGGTGTACTACGGCATTCCCGCCGATGAACGCGCGCCAGAGGCCGATGGAATTGCCGACGCTGGCCTGGCCGCGTTGCGGGACAAAGGGTTCGCCGTGGTGCGGACGGCAGATGTGGAGGCGGTTACCCGCTACCTGGATTCGCAGCGCGACATTTGGGACGAACGGGCGTCACGGGCGTGTGACGCACTAGAGGAGGCCATCCGATGACGCAGACGGACGCGGAGATTCGTTGTTGGTTCTGTGACGCGCCGTGGCCGTATGGCGACGAGCAACCGCCGCATCTTGGATGGACCATTGACATCGACACAATGCTCGGTGAGCAGCGCGAAAAGGTCGTGTGCCCCAATTGTCAGAGCACGGCAATGGGATTGAAGGGGTGGCTGGAATGACGCAGACGGACGCGGAGATCGTGGCGCTTGTGGCGCGGGCGTTGCTCGATGCCAAGCAGGCGGGGGCGATTACGTGCGGCGTTGAATCGTGGGAGCGATCACGGGGACATGCTGACCACGTGCCCATTCTGTCGATCAACTATGACGAGCTTGCCGCGGCGGTCGTGGCCGCGCTGACCGAGGCGTGGCGGCTGCGGGGTGTTGACCGCAAGGTTCGCGACGCCATCGAGCATCTGTTGTTGTTCGTTGAGCAGGGCGAGCACGGATGGACGATCGAGGGCAAGGCCGCAACGGTTCGGGCGTGGCTCGATGCGGAGCCGACGCCATGACGCAGACGAAACCCAAGCCGGAGCCGGGCTCGATCTTGCCAGTGCGGCGGCTGAACTGTTCAGCGTGCGGCGTGGAGTTCGTCCAGGTGTGGAACCCGAGGAAGATCCGGCGGAAGTGCGAGCAGTGCCGGCAACGGTGACGGGCAAACATGGGCATACGGGGACGCCTGTCTTGCGTAACCGTATGCCCGGTTGTACCATGACCGTGGGGCAATCCGGCCCCAGCGGGGCGGTGCATGGCTAAACAGACCGATATGGTGCGCCGCCGTGCTGTTTGGGACGAGAAGGCGCGCAATCCCCATCTGACGAGCGCAGAGATCGCCGAGCGGCTGGGCATGTCTGACCGCACGGTTCGCGCTGACATCGTTGCCGCCGAACGTGCCACCAATGAGGCTGCCGCCACGTCGGTGCGTGCTGCCATCTTCGAGCGCAACGCGCAAATCATCGCCGCGCACATGCCGCTGGCGCTCTCCGGCAAGACGCGGAACGCGGAAGTCGTGTTCACCGCACACAAGGAACTACGCGACCTGTTTGGGCTGGACTCGCCGCGCAAGTTCGATATTCGCCACATCGTTGAGCAGACCGCCGAGGAATTCGGGCTCACGGAACATGAGCGAGAACGGCTGCTGTCTGACGTTGAGGCGTACATGCGAGACACCGAGGTTTCGGCGTGAGCCTGTCGCCGGTCGCCGTTCGTGAGTACACCCGATCACGGGCAGTGGTTTATCGATCGCTCCGTCAGTTCGACACGGTGCGGCCAGTCCCTGACGATTGGCAGGGATGGATTGCCGCCGTCTTCAGCTCGCACATCCGACCGCCGTACGCGCCGTATCACGAGGAGTTCTGGCGATGGGTGTGGGGGATCGAAGCGGGCAAATCGTCGCCGCCGTTCGTCGCCATTTGGCCGCGTGGATTCGGTAAGTCAACCTCGGTCGAAGCGGCCTGTGCGATGCTCGCCGCTCGGCAGACCCGACGGTACGTGCTCTACGTCTGCTCAACGCAGGACCAAGCCGACACGCACGTCAAGAACGTCGCCGGCATGTTTGAGTCACGCGCATTCGGCAAGCACTTTCCGGCGACCGCACGGCGCAAGGTGGGCAAGTACGGCAACAGCGACGGATGGCGCCGCAACCGCCTGCGCACCGACTCCGGATTCACCATCGACGCCATCGGTCTGGACACGGCGGCGCGAGGCGCGAAGGTCGATGAGGACCGCCCGGACCTGATCGTCTTTGACGACATCGACGAGATTTTGGATGCGCCGGGCACAGTCGAAAAGAAAATCAAGACGATCACCAACTCGCTCCTGCCCGCACGAGCTGAGCACGCTGCGGTGCTCGTTGCGCAGAACCTCATTCACTCCGAGGGCATCGTCGCGCGACTGGCGACGGACGATCCGGAGAAGCGCGCGGACTTTCTCGTCGATCGGATCGTGAGCGGTCCGCATCCCGCGATTGACGGGCTCGTGACCGAGAAGCGCGAAGTCGATGGCCGCATGCGGTCCGTCATCGTCGCCGGGGTCAGCACGTGGCCTGCCAAGTCCATTGAGGTGCTGCAAGCCGAAATGAACGACATCGGCGAGACGGCGTTCCGCTCCGAGAAGAACCACGAAGTAGACAAGATCGAGGGCGGCATCTTTGGGCATGTCGTGTTCCGGCACTGCAAGGCGTCCGAGGTCCCTCCGCTTGACGACATCCAGGTATGGGTTGATCCCGCCGTGACCGATACGGACCAAAGCGACGCGCACGGCATTCAAGCGGATGGCATTGCGCGTGATCGCACCGTCTATCGCCTGTACTCGTGGGAGTCGCGCACGTCGCCGGACGATGCCATGCGCCGCGCCATCCTGAAGGCGCGCGAACTGAAGGCGTCCAAGATCGGCGTGGAAACCGACCAGGGCGGCGATACGTGGGAGAGCACGTACGAGCTGGCGTGGCGTCGCCTGGTTGATGAGGGCACGATCCCGCCGAAAGAACCGCGCATCACGTTTGAGCAAGCCAAGGCGGGCGCAGGCGCGGGACCAAAGGCGCACCGGGCGTCACAGATGCTTTCGGCCTACGAACGCGGTGAGATCGTTCACGTGATCGGCACGCATGACCCGCTCGAAAAGGGGCTTCGGCGGTATCTGATTCGCAAGCCGTATGATCTTGTTGACGCGGCATACTGGTCATGGTTCCACGTTACGTCCGCACCGAAGGCGCTCCCGGCAACGGGCGTCGTTCAGCAAAGCAGGTGGCATTGATGGCACGCAAGCAGACGCAGGCCGTATCGGTCATTACCACGACGATCCAGGACGGCGAGACGGTCACCGGCCTAGGGCGAAGGCACATGGCAGCCGTTGAGGACGCCATCGCCGGAATCACGCCGCGCCCGGTGTTGTCGCATACGGCATCATGGGAGTGGCCGCAGCAAACGGGGCCTGCCACACTGAGAACGGAAATCACCAGTGACTGATCGATCGCCTGTCGCGCACATGACGCCGGTTGGTTCGTCCGGCGTCGTTATCTACGGCGGCGTGGTCTATCACGAGGATGCGGACCGCGCGTGGCGTGGCACGGAGCGCGATCGCACGATTGCGGCCATGGTGCGTGACCCGCTCATCGGCGCCATCCTGTTCGCAACCGAGATGTTCGTGCGCCGGGTGGACTGGCACGTCGAGCCGTACGACGAGTCCGCCGAGGCGCAAGCGGACGCCGAGTTCGTCCAGCAATGTCTTGACGACATGGACGGCACGTGGCCGGGCGATGCGCTCGCCGACATCCTCACGTACATTGCGTGGGGCTACTCCGTACTGGAGGTCGTGTACAAGCAGCGGGTCGGGCCGCTCGAACCGGACCTGGCGAAACGCAGCATGTACACGGACGGGCGGTACGGCTGGCGCGGTTGGTATCTGCGACCGCAGACCACACGCGACGGTTGGATCATGGACGGAGACAACGCCGTTGCCATGCGCCAGCGTCGCGGCGACTTCTCGCTCGTCGAAATCCCGCTGGATCGCTGCCTCTACATCCGGTACGGATCGGCCGGCGGCTCACCGGAAGGCCGCACGCCGCTCCGGCATGCGTACGACGCCTGGTATTACAAGCGCAACATCCAGCGCATCGAAGCCATCGGCATTGAGCGCGATCTGGCAGGCCTGCCGATCATGCGCGTGCCGAGCCGCGAGATCGAAGGCAACACGGCAACGTACGTCGCGGCGCAGAACATCGTCACCAACATCCGGAACGATGCGATGGCCGGGGCGGTGCTCGCTGGGGATCGTGACCAGAACGGCAACTACCTCCAGGAACTGACCCTGCTCAGTACGGGCGGGCAGCGCCAGTTTGATACCGATGGCGTGATCCGGCGGTATGCCAACGAGGTGGCATCGGCGCTGTTCGCGAACGTGTTGCGCGCGGGCAATGATTCGGTCGGGTCGTTCGCGCTGTCGCAGACGCTTGAACAGATGTTCACATCGGCGATGGGCGCGCACCTGGACATCATCGCGTCAGCGGTCAACGAGCAGGTGGTGCGAAATCTGATCGCGGTCAACGGCATGGACGTAAGCCGGTGCCCGACGCTGAAGCACGGCGACATTGAGTCCGCGGACTTGCAGCGCATCGGCGAGTACATGACCGCGCTCACCAACGCCGGGCTGATCGAGGATACGCCCGCGCTCCGCTTCTTCGCGCACGAACTCGCCGGGCTGCCCGTGCCGAGCATTCAGGAACTGGAGCAGTTGCAGGCGGAACGCGAAACGCGGCGGGCGGAGATGGAACGCCAGATGCAGCAACAGCAGGCACCGAACGGCGAGCAAGAGGACAGCCCGGACGATGAGGCTGAGGACGATGCGGAGGACAGCGCCTGATGGGCGCGCTGGCGTGGGATGCCGCACGGCGCGGCTGGGTGGATCGCAACGGCAGGGCGCTCACCGAGCGGCAAGTCCTGAAGTTGCGTGATGACCTGGCCATTGAAGTGTCGCGCATTCTTCGTCAGGAAACGCAGCTCTATCTTGACGGCAAACTCGAGTTTGACTCATGGGTCCGCAACTTTGAGGACATGCTGGTCCGTGGCACGGGCTCCGGGTACGCCTTTGGCCGTGGCGGCGTCGGCAACATGACGGACGGCGATTACGACCGGCTCGCACGGATCTACACCCAGCAGTCCGAGTTCTTTGCGAAGTTCGTTGCGGACGTGCAGACCGGCGACATGAGCGACGAGAAGTTGTTAGCCCGTGCCGATCTGTACGGCGGTAGTGCCGTCAACGCATTCGAGCAAGCCAAGCAACAGGCGGCGATCGGTGACAGTGAGGCGGATTGGGACCTGCCGTTCTACCCCGCCGATGGTGATACGCCATGCCGGTCGAACTGCCGCTGTTCGTGGGTGATCGAAGAGGACGCAACCGGCTGGACCTGCGCATGGGTGACGGAGCGTGACGAACAAGTCTGTGACGGCTGTGCGGCACGCGGCGAGATGTACGGCGAAAGCAGCCCGCTCGTGATTCCCAAGCCGTACGATGAGCAACGGGAGGAACTGGCAGCGTGAGCGAACACCGGCAGTTAGACGAGGCGGCGCGCATCCTATCGGCGCACGGCATCGACGCCAAGCGGTATGACGCGGTGAAGCGCGAACGGTTGAAACTGTGGACGGCTGAGGCACGTGCGGCGCTGAACGAAGGCGCACCGGAGCCCGATGCGGACGCGGTATGGCTGCGCGGGAGCGTGTTGCAACTGCAACGCAATTGGTCGGGCCGGTGTATTAGTTGCGTGCATTGGGACACGTCGCCGATTGCAGACGGCACAGCATACGGTTACTGCCCACGTGTGACCGATCGGGAAACGGACACGCTCGTCAAGGCGGGTCGCGTGTCGATTGAGACGTTCCCGGTGTTCGGGTGCGTGTGCTGGAACGAGATCCCGGCGACCGAATCGGAGACGCTTCAGGAGCGCGCATCGCTCGCGATTGAACGCGGCCTGTTGCCTGCAAAGCCGGAGGGCGAATGACGAGGCGCGCGTTCCTGCTTGTCGCGGTTGCGCTCCTGCCGTGGGCTGTGCAACGCCGCATTGCCCGCCAGAATCGCGTCTGTCACGTCATGGCCGCGCATCGGTTGCGCGACGGCATGCTGACCGAACGGGAGCGCGCGGCGTTGATCCGGCGCGGATGCAAGGAAGAAAACGGCGAGTGGATGAGCGCACTCGTGTTCCCAGCGGAGGCAGCGTGAGCGCAACGACAGCGGGCCGGCCGATGGCGGTGATTGCAACGGCGCCAGCTCGGGAGATGCGCTGCCCGACGTGCGACCGCTTCCTCGGTGAAAGCAACGCGCCGTACGGAACCGCGCGGGTGAAGTGCCCGGTCTGCAACGGCTGGAAGAAGGTCACGCTTGGCACGGGGCGTCTTGTGCGACCGTGCTAGAGTAGACGGCAAGCAACGATCCGGGGCAAACGCCCCTCGACCGGCAACGGGCCAAACGGCTCGCCGGAGAGGGGTGTTTTGTCATGGCCACAACGATTCTCCGGGGCATGACCGATGAGGTTGTTGCCGCCACGCATCAAACAACCACAGCGCCAGATGGCAATACTGACGGGTTTGTCATTGATGGGCGGAGACAGGCAGGTGGTCGCCTCCGCACCTTCTTCGACTACGCCGGATCGGTCACCGCCTGCAACGTGCGGATCTACACCCGTGAGCCTGGCGGCACGACCTGGTACCGCGGTATCAGCACGAACGAGAGCGGGTATCCGCTCGCTCCGGCGTCCGGCGACGAGTCGCGTGATTGGGACGTGGGCGAGAACGTCGAATTCTATTTCGTGGTGGAGTCGATCAGCCCCGGCACGAGCGGCAACACGGTGGCGATCAAGGCGGCGGGGGTGGAAAGATAGTGCCTGCACGCCTATACGCCTACGAAAATGGTACAATTGTGCCAATTCAACCAAATGCCCCTGCGGTGTTGGTAGCACCCAGGGGCGTGGCCGTACGACATAGGAGGTCGTCAGGCGTGGGTACTCTATCCATTCCCCTTACACAAGGCAAGTCTGCACTGATCGACGATGAGGACGCTGCGTTCATCGCCGGTCATCGCTGGTATGCGGCGTATCACCCCAGCCCGTGTGGTGGTCGCTGGTACGCGCTTGCGCGGATCGACGGCAGGAACGTTTACATGCATCGCCTGCTGATGGGGCATCCCGAGTTGTGGGTTGACCACAAGAACGGCGACGGGCTCGACAATCGGCGCTCTGCCAATCTTCGCCTCGCGACTCCGGCACAGAACAGTGTCAACCGATCACACGAACCGCGCGGTAATAGCGGCTATCGCGGCGTCATATTCGACCGTGGGAAGTGGCGAGTGGTCGTCCAGGTGAACGGCAAGCGGTATCAGAAGCGAACGGCGGTAACGGCAGAAGAAGCCGCCCGGCAGTATGACGAGATGGCTCGCGAACTCCTTGGCGATTTTGCGGCCCTCAACTTCCCCGAACAGGAGGTGTCAAGATGAGCACGCCGACTGGGTTGGTGTTGCCGGTCCCAGGTCGTGAACAACCAGCGTGGCTGGAAACCTGTGATCCCCGCGATCCATCCGCCACACTCGCCACACTGGCCGCGAACACCGCATACCTGTCGTTGATCCGCCCATCAGCGCCCATCCGCATTGTGAGCCTGGTCGTGGAAATTGGCGGGAATTTCGGAAACATTGATCTGGGTATATTCACATCGACCGACGATGCAACCTTCACCCTGCTGGCATCCACGGGGCCAACGACATCCGTCGGCACTAACTCGCTACAGACGATTGCGCTCACAAGCGCGGTGACGCTACCCCCTGGCACGTCGTATTGGTTCGCGGTATCCGCCGACAATGCGATTGTCACGATCCTCCGGTTAGGGGCGAACGCGAATCATGTCGTCGCCATCGCCGCCGGATCACGGTCGGTCGCCAAAGCGGCCACCTTCCCGCTCGCCACATTCTCGTCGCCATCGACGACGGCGGTGACGCCGTGGATTCGGGGCGTCTAACGATGCCGGAAATTCAGCGCCGCCGCCGATTCGCCTACGTCAACGCGAACGAGTACGCCACGCTGGCGGAGGCGATGGCAGCGGTCACAGCGGGTGGAACGCTTTGGATCCCCAAGTCCCAGAGTGGTCGCACGATTTCCGCCGCACTTGCGCCAACCGTCCCCATGCGCATCCTGATCGACCCGTCCGAGGTGATCGAACAGGCCACGAAGTACACGCCGGTCTTCGACCTCAATCAAGTTGACGACGTGACGATCCAAGGTGGCTATTTGAAATGGACGGGAAGCCGGTCGTACACCGGGGGCGGGTCAGCGCGTGGCGGGGACGATTACCTGTTGGGATCGGCGGTGTGGGTCGGCGGGGACCGCAACATCGTGCGCGACGTACGCGCGTCGGGCTTCACCTGCGGCGTGTTCCTTTCGGCCTGGAACGGGACCAACGCGACTACGAACTACCAGCACAAAGACAATCTGGTGGAGAACCTGACCGTTGATACGGTCGATTTCGGTGTGCTCGCCGCTGGACAGGATCGCATGATCCTGCGGAACATTCGCGGGTCGTACACGCTGCAATCGACCAGCCCCAACCCGCCGCATTTGATCTATGTCTCCGGCGGCGCGGACAACCGCGACATCCTAATTGACGATTGCGCGGCCTACGACTCGACCGACTCCTACGCCTACCAGATCAAAGAAACATTCGGCGGGGCGGTGGGCAAGCTTGTCGCTCGCAACTGCGCGGGCATTCTCTCGATCAGAGACTGTACGGGCCTGACGGTAGACACACTTGTATCGACTGACGACGCCGGGGACGCGATCGGGAACGGGAGCTTGTACTTCCAAACCGGCAACGAGGACATCGTGATTCGCCAGGTGTTTATCGACATGGCGGATGAGTCACGGGTGGTGCGACTGGATGGCACGAGCTGCGCCATCGCGGAACTGGACGCTCGCACAATCCGTTCGACCGCGACCGACAACTATGACGTGACGGTGCAAGGGACACGAAATCGGCTCGACGCGGTGACGATCCTCAACAGTGGTGCGGGCGGTTGCCGCGCGATTTGTGTCACCGGGGGGTCGGACCACACCGTACGGGTGCTGCAACTCACCGAGGTCAAGTACGGCGTCGAAGTCCAGAACGGCATCACCAACTGCACGGTGGACATCGACCCCAAGCTCGTGACCTTTTCCTCGGCAGTCAGCCCGGCGGCGCTGGTGCGCGTGGTGGACGTGGCGGAACCGACGACAAGCGTTCGCAGCCGCGAGCAGGCGTCCAGCCGCACCGTCGCCGCTGGGGCAATCTCGGACACCGTGTTCGAGCCCGCGCGGTACTCCCACATCCTCCTGACGGTTGGCGACAACACCGGGTTCACGATTGGCGCACCGATTGAGCCGTACACCGGGGCGCTGTTGACCTTCGAGATTTTCGATAGCTCGGCGGGCATGGGCTCGATCACCTGGAACGGCACCTACACGTTCCGAACGGCGTGGGCGAACCCGGCGGCTGGCGCTAAGCGGTCCATCACCTTCCGGTATGACGGGTCTGCCTGGCAAGAAGTAACAAGGAGCGGCTGACATGAGCCTCACCGCCGTCGTCAACACCGCCACGTCAATCCCGTTCACCCTGCTTGACGCACTGGGCGCGGCGGAGACGGGCAAGGTGGACGGCGACTTCACGAAGTCCGCCTACCTCGTCAGCGCGCCCGCCACGACGGCCAGCCCGACCGTGACCGAGAACGCGAGCGGCACCTACCGGATCGCGTTCACGCCGACCGTGGTGGGGGTGTGGCATGTCACGTGGTCCTCTTCGGTGGACGGCGAGACGGTGCGGTACGAAGAGACGGTGCAGGTCGTAACGGCGAGCCAGGACGATCCAGTCGCCTATCTCACGGGGGTGGTCACGGTGGCAACGCCGGTCGCATCGGATAACTCGGTTACGGTCTATCAATCCGACCACTACGACGCCGACGAATCGCGGGCGCTCGAATGGAGCACGACCAGCGCGGACACGTGGCCCACGCTAACCAGCGCCAGCATCACGTTCGTGGCGCGGCATCAGCGAGAAGCGAGCGTTATTTCAGTCGCGGGCAGCGTGGTCACTGGCACGGGATCGACCAAGCAGGTGCGCGTTGAACTTGCGCCAACCGACACATCTGGTGACAGCGCAGGGACATACGACTATCAGGTCATCGCTACGTTGAGCAACGGGCACGTCGTTACGCTTGTATCCGGAACGATGACGATAACGAGGCGCGTTTCGGCCAGTTGACCCGTGTGGTAGAGTAGTACGCAACAACACGGCTCAGGGCAAGCGCCCTCCGAGCGGCAAGGGGTCAAGCGATCCGCCGCACGGCAGGGCGTTTTCGTTTGGCCGATGACCTGATCCTCTCAGACGACGAATTCGACACGCTGCGGAGTCAACTCCGCAGCGCGTTCCGGCGTGCGCATCAGCCCATCCCTGACGTGTTGGACTTCGCGGCAATTGCCACCCACAAGGACAACGCCGCCCGCGTCTACACCGCCATCGAGTTCGCCGAGCCGCCCGAATGGGCGCCGTTCCTGCCGGTGACTGGAACCTACATCCATCCCTGGTACGGACAACTCGACTACGACCTGCCCCGCTATGAGCGCATTGTCGCCAACTTCAAAGCGGGCATCTATCAATCGCAACTCCCGGTGAATGCCGAGCACGATCCGCAAGCGTCCGGCGCGGTCGGATGGATTACCGACATGCGGATCAACGCGGACACGTCCATCGACGCGAAAGTCGAATGGAACGACCGTGGCCGGCAACTGATCGAAGGGGACCGCTACCGGTACGTCAGTGCCGAACTGTGGGACGAATGGACCGATCCGGTGTCGGGCATCACCTATCCGGACGTGGCCATCGGCCTGGCGATCTGCACCAACCCCTTTTTCAAGGAGTCCGTACTGCGGCCGCTCGCGGCGAGCGATGCCGTTTGGACGTATCGGCCCGGAAACGGGCAGGAGGTTACGGGCATGAGTGATGCCCAGCAGCATGCCGCGAGCGGCCAGACGAACGCGGCCCAATTCACCGAGGCGGAACGTGCGGAGTTCCGCGAAGCCAAGCGGCGAGCCGACGATCTTGCCGTGAAGCTCAGCGAAACCGAGACGGCGCTGGCCAAGACGGCTGCCGACCTCGAGTCGCTGCGCAAGGACCAGCGCGTTGCCCGGTTCACCTCCGAAGTTCGCGGCAAGTCCGATGACAACGGCAAGGTCTGGATCGGCGAGACGCAGGCGCACGTGGACATGCTCGTCAGTCTTGCCGAAGCGTTCGGTGAGGACAGCGCGCAGTTCAAGCAGTACGTGGCGATCAACCGCGCAGCGGCAACCCAGGACGCGCTCACCAAGCCGATCGGCGAGAACGGCAACGGCGAAAGCGTGTCCGCGCTGAGCGAGATCAACAAGAAGGCCGAAGCCATGGCTGCCGCCAGCGACGGCCGGTTGACGTTCTCCGAGGCGTTCACCAAGGTCATGGACTCGGACGCGGATCTTCGTGCGCGCTATGTGCGCGAGCGCCGGTAAGGAGGCGTCACGATGGCATTTGAAGGGCCAATGATGCTCGACGGCACCCGCGTTGCGGGCGGCGATCTGAGCGCAAAGCAGTACTACTTCGTCAAGCTCAACTCGTCCGGTGAAGTCGTGATCGTTGCGGCGAACACGGACATCCCGTACGGCATTTTGCAGAACGCTCCGGCGTCCGGCGGTCAGGCGACCGTCGCGCTGTGCGGCATCTCCAAGGTGTCCGGCGACGCGGACCTGACCAAGGGCAATCTCATCGGCACGTCTGCGGACGGCCAGGCAGCCGCCTACGTCAACGGAACCGATACCACCAAGTACATCGTCGGGCACGTGCTCGAAGACAACGCAGCGGCGGGAGGACTGGCGACGGTCGCCTTCTCTTGCCTCACGCCGAACCGCGGCGCGTAGAGGGAGACTGAAGACCAATGGGCATGCAGCCGCTTCCCAGCGCCGTCCATATCGATCAGGCGCTGACCAACTTCTCGCTGGCGTACATGCAGTCCGCCGATAACTTCATTGCCCGTCAGGTGTTCCCGGCGGTCCCGGTGGATAACCAGACGGACAAGTACTACACGTTCACGAAGAATGACTGGTTCCGGGACGAGGCAAAGAAGCGCGGGCCGGGCACCGAGTCGGCGGGCTCCGGCTACAACCTGAGCAATGCGTCGTACTCCTGCGACGTGTACGCGGTTCACAAGGACCTCAACGATCAGACGCTGGCGAACGCCGATGCGCAACTTCGCTCCGAGGCGAACGCGGCGCGGTTCGTCACCCAGCGCATGCTTCTGAAGCATGAGATCGAATGGACCTCGACGTTCTTTACGACCTCGGTCTGGGGGACGGACGTGACCGGCGGGACCGACTTCACGCTGTGGAGCAACTACACGACGAGCAAGCCGCTTGTCGATGTGCAGACCGGCGTCAAGACGATCCTCAAGAACACGGGCATGGAGCCGAACACGTTGGTGCTCGGGTACGACGTGTACAGCTCGCTCCTGAATCACCCGGACTTCGTTGACCGGTTGCGCGGCATCACGACTGAGCGGGTCGGTACGTCGCTGATGGCTGGGCTGTTCGGCATCCCGCGCGTCCTGATCTGCAAGGCCGTCAAGGCAACCAACATCGAAGGCGAGACGGCAGCCATGGACTTCGTTCAGGGCAAGCACGCAAGCCTGATGTACGTCGATCCGAACCCGGGGCTCGAGACGGCCACGGCGGGCATGACGTTCGTCTGGCGCGGTGCGACGGACGGGCAGATGGGCATGGGCGCCGATGTGGCGACCGTCCGCATCCCGATCCCCCTGACGCGATCGATCCGCGTTGAGTCGCAAGCGGCGTGGGATTCCAAGGTCATTGCAACCGACCTCGGGTACTTCTTCGCATCGGCGGTGGCCTAGCAATGGTCATCGCTGAGGCTGCCCGCCCGGTCTATCTGGTGATGCGTCCGCTTCCGGCGGACGCCAACCGGACCTATCAGGCGGGCGAGACGATCGACGGCGCGGACATCCCGCCGCATCGGGTCCGGCAACTGATCGACCAGCGGTACATCCAGCCCGCGGTCGTGATGGCCCAGCCCGCGAAGGAGGCAGGCCGTGGCAATCGCACCAACTGAGGCAACGCTGACCGCTGGCGCATTCGGGTTCACCGAGGGCCTGGTGCTCAACGTCAAGCGCATCGACATCACCGCTACCCCGACCGGATCCGAGCAGGACACCGCGTTCGATCTTCCGGCGCACGCAATCGTGACCGATGTCATGGTCTACGTGAGCACGGCGGAGGCGACGGGCGGAACCAAGACGCTGGACATCGGCATTCTGTCGAGCGAGTCCGGCGGCGACGCGGACGGCCTGGTGGATGGCATCAGCGTGTCTGCGACCGGCTGGGTTCGCCCGGGCGTGACGCTGACCGTGGGTGGCACCGAAACGTACATCAGCGCCATTACGCGGGGTGTGTTGTTTGCGCCGTCCGCGCTGGCGGGATCGAACACGGCGGGCGATGTCGGAACCTACTTCGAGCGCCCATTCCTGAGTTCCAGCGTCACCGGCAAGAGCATCAGCTACACGGCGGGGTCGAACGACTTTGCCGAGTTCCGGGGCGCCATCTACATCTGGTACTGGACGCTGGGGTCCTGAGATGACCTATAGCTCTGCGCTGTCATCGGCAAGCGATCAAGTGCGGTTCCTGTTGGGGGATACCTCGAACAGCGCCGCGACCGAGTTGCTTGCCGACGCCGAAATCACGTGGCTGCTGTCGGAAGAGAGCAACAACGTGTATCGGGCGGCGGCGGCGGGAGCTGAGGCGATTGCGGGTAAGTTCTCGCGGCTGGCGGATACGAGCGTGGGTGACACGTCGGTGTCCGCCAGCCAAAAGAGCGCGCAGTACCTGACGCTTGCCGAGACGTTGCACCGCAAGGCGCTCGCACGCGGCAACGCCGCGCCGTTCGTCGGTGGGCTGAGCAAGGATGACCGGGACACCCGGCTCGACGATACCGACCGCGTTCCGCCGTTCTTCGACCGCGCCAATCCCGGCGACGATCTGCGGCTGAGCGAGTTCCCCACGCCATACGACTACGGAAGGAGTTAGGCCGTGCTTGATGCGCAGGACCTGACCCTCATCCGCGCCGAACTGGCGGCGATGATCGATTCGACGTGTCGTCTCGATCGCGTGACCGATACCAACGGTACGCAGACATGGGCGTCCGGCAGCAACGTGGATTGCATCGTCGGGCAGCCGGCCGATGGCAACGCGGGAGACGGCATGGTCTACCCCGGCGACGAGCCCGGCGTGACCATCTGGATTCCCACCAGCACGGCAGTCAAGCCCGGCGACCGTTTGCTCGACAACCGTACGTCCAAGACGTACGCCATCGCGTCCATCCCCGCGCTTCACAACAATGAACTCCTCCGGCCCGTCGTGTGTGTGTTGCAGCGGACACCGGGGGCAGACGCATGAGCGACGTGCAGGGCTCGTTCAGCGTCTACACGGGCGATGTCATCAAGATGGCGCAGACGATGGAAGGCGCGCCGAAAGTCGCGCAGCGGGAAATCCTGCGCGGCATGCGTGACGCGACGAGCGGCACACGCGACACGGTGCGCGCGATTGCCCCGCATCGGTCCGGGTTCCTGAAGTCGAACATCGAAACGAAGATCCGGCAGAGCGGGTCGGGTATCGAGGGGCAAGTCCTGATCCGTGGGGCGAAAGTCAAGTACGCCTGGTGGGCTGACCAGGGGCGCGGGCCGGTGGTTCCGAAGAACAAGAAGGTGCTCCGGTTCATCGCGCCGAACGGCGGCGTGGTGTTCACCAAGTACGCCAAGGCGTTTCCCGGACACAAGTTCATGGAACGCGGCCTGAAACAGTCGCAGGCCATGATCGACCGGACGATGGATAAGGCGATTGAGCGCGTGATGCGCTACCTCCAGAGGTACTAGCGTGGCGCTGCTAGACATCCTTCAGGAAATGGCCGATGTGATGAACGCGGTGTCGAGCGTGGGCATTGCCTATCCGAAACCGCCGCAAGTCGCGCCGAAGGATGACAACCTGCCCGCCGCAATTCCCGACTCGCCATCCGGCGAGATTGTGTGGGGCGCGTCGCACGATGACCGGCGCCACGAGATTGTGTGGGACCTGCTGGTCAAGCGTGGCGACGATCTGAGCGCGCAGTTCGCGGCGATTGTGCCGGTACTCGAGGACGTACTGGCGGCGTTCCGCACACAGCAAACGCTCGGCCTGAGTTATGTCTACGAATGCCGTCCGACCGGATACGAAATCACGGGCATCAGCTACGCCGGGGAGTCGTTCCTAGGCGCGTCGATCACGTTCGCGGTCAAAGAGAAGACCGCCGTCACGTTCAGTTAGGAGGGCGCGAATGACGCGACCGAAGCGGCTCTATTTCATCGGGGCGCGGGATGCGGACGGGCGCCCGCTCGAGTTTTTCGGCGGTGTGCCGGGGGTGCGTGAGCCGATTCCGGCCATGGACCTGGACGAAGCGGACACCGCCGCGCTGAGCGAGGAGCAATGGGCGTGCATCGAATCGCCCGCGGGGAAACGACTGTACAGCGGAACGGCTCCACGGCAATCAACTACGCCGAGCCAGCCCGTCGTTACAAGTGCCCCGACTGCGGAAAGCTGATTCTGATTGGGCACTTTGCCGGCTGGGTGCAGCCGTGGTGCAAGTGGTGCCGTAAAGGCGTCGATCTAACGGAACCGATCGACCGCGAACTGTAGACCGAAAGCGTCCCCAGCGGACCACGGAACCCTGAAAGGGGACGTGACCGATGGGCACAAACGAGGTGATCCTTCAAAAGAATCAGGCGGGGCTCGAGAACACCAGAGGGACGGGCGTCGCCGCAACGCGCATCGTTTACGCGCAGATCACGCCGAGTTTCACGCGCCCGCTGATGGACTTCGAGGACCACAGCGGCACGTACGAAGGACGCCGCCGGGTTGCCTATGCGCGCTCCCGCGTTGGGTTCTCGGCAATGGACATCGCCACGTTTGAGGATCTTCCCTGGTGGCTTCAGATGGGCGTCAAGGGCGGCGTGACTGGCACCGATGACGGTTCCGGCGCGTACACCTACACGTTCACGCCAAGTGCTGCCACGGACGATCTGAAAAGCATGTCGCTGGAGTTCAACGAAAGCGGCAACCCGTACGAAGCGGACCAGTGCATGATCAACTCCTGGACGCTCCGCATGGACGCGGACAACGACCAGGAGCCGGGGTGGATGTTCGACGCGGAGATCATTGCCCGCGACTGGAGCACCACGACCTACACCGGGGCGCTGAGCGACCGAACAACCGAGGTCATCCTAGCGCGCGGGACGAAGCTCTACATCGACGATGCGGGCGGCACGATCGGCAGCACGCAGAAGACGGGCTCACTCATCAGCGCGTCGATCACGGTCAACAACAACCTGCACTTCAAGGCGTTCGCGGAAGACGTAACGTACGTCGCGGCCAACAAGGTCGGGCGCGGTCGCCGGACGTTGGACGCGCAGTTCACGTTCGAGTTCGACAGCGACACGGAGTTTGCGAATTACCGCAACACGACGGCGCCGGTGCAGCGGTTGATCCGCCTGCAACGTGAGGGCGCGTCACCGATCCATACCACGGTCTACAAGCGGATGCGGCTTGATATGTACGGCTACTGGAACTCCTGGAGCCGGGGTGACCGGCAGGGGAACCTCACCGCCACGTTCGGGTTCGCCGGGTTCTATGACGAGAGTGCGGCTAAGACGTTCCAACTGGCGATCGTCAACGCACTGAGCGCGCTGCCATAAGGAGGCACCAGATGAGCGACGCCAACGCGCGTCCGGCGGGATTCGTCCTGCGGGCGCGGTACTCCAAGGTTGAGTGTCCGGAGCCGGACTATGAGGGGCTGTGGGCAGAGATCCGCACGAACCTCACGTGGGATGAAAAGCGCGCGTATCTGGAGCGATCCGACCAAATCAACGAGGCGATCCGCGAATACACGGTCGCCAGTCTGGACGAGGCACGACAGTTGGACGATGCCGTGCGCAAGGCAACCAGCGAAACCCAAAAGGTGAAAGCGGTTGCGAAGCGGCAGGCGTTCCTCGATCGGCAACTCAACGACATGAGTGTACGGCGGGATCAGCGGTTGGCGTTGATCGCGCCGTACATCCGTGCCTGGAATGTCTGCGACGCGGACGGCAACGACGTGCCCGCGCCGATGGATGGCGGCACGGCATCGTTCGCGGAAACCGACGAAACAATCATGGCCTGGCTGACCCGCGCAATCGATCAGGGCTACCGCGGGGGAAAAGGCGTGCGCAGCTCGTCGAGTCCGTCGAACGATACGCCCGTGCCGCTGAGCGGGCCGCAGATCGTGAGCGACGCGGCAGCGTAAACGTTGTCTACCCGACGCCGCCCGACGAATTGGTCTGGGCGCTGTCGGTGAACATCGACGGGCTGCGACCGTGGGAGTACTGGCAAATGGACGCTGAGGAATACGACATGGTGCGCGAACTGACGACCGCCTACCGCCTGGCGCGGGAGACGGAGCGGCGTGCGCTCACCCGTGACTCGTCAGCCCATCCAGCGCCAGAAAGCCGAGCCATTCGATGACGAGCACGATGGGCAGGGCGACCGCCAACGCGCCGATGCTTTCGGCGTCGTTGTTGCCGATGGCGATGGCGGCGAACGCGATCAGCCCAACCCACAGCACGGACATCACGACGGCGATGGCAGCGGCGAGCATGAGGTGCCTCCGTGGCTAAAGATGTCGTTATCCGAATCAGCGCAACTGACGCCGCGAGTCCGACGTTTCGCCGGATCGCCTCTGAAGCGCGCTCAATGGGCGCTCAGGTTAGCACGTCATCGGCTGAGGCCGGGCGGGCGATGGATTCGGCGGCGCGGCGCGGGGCGGCGTTCGGTGCGGCCATGGGGACCGCGCTGGGTGGGGCGGTGCTCCTGCTCGGTGAGTTTGGACGGGCGGCGGCTGAAGAAGAAGCCATCATGTCCCGGCTCGAGCAAGCCGTCGAAAACACCGGCGCTTCGTTTGACGACTACGCCACGAAGATTGAACGGGCCATCGAACGCGGCGAGCGAATGGCGTTCAGTGACGATCAGGTCGCCACAGCGCTCGCTTCGCTGACCACAATCACGGGAGACGCGCAGGTTGCGCTCGACAACATCGGACTGGCGATGGATGTCGCGCGGGCGCGGGGGATTGATCTTTCGACGGCGGCAACGCTCGTCGGCAAGGTGCATGAGGGCAACCTTGGGATTCTTAGCCGGTACGGCATCCAGATCGATAAGAACGCAACCGCAACCGAAGCACTGGCGCTCTTGCAACAGCGGACGGCTGGGCAGGCGCAGGCGTATTCGGAAACCCAAGCTGCAAGCATCGACCGGGCCACCAACAAACTCGACAACTTCACCGAATCGCTAGGCGAGCACGCGGGCGCACTGGCGACCGTAGTCGCCTTACTGCCGGGACTGACGGCGGGATGGGGACTTGCGGCTGGCGCAGCGGGCGGCATCGCCGGAGCGTTGGGCGGCGGGGCTGGACTGACCGGCGGGCTGGTTGCATTAGGCGGCGCGCTCACAACGGTCGGGCTAGCCGTCGCCGCGTTGACGCCCGCTATCGCCATCCTCGGGTACACCGTCTATACCGCCAAGGACAATCTAAAAGCCGTCACGGCTGAGACGGAAGCGATCGAGGCCGCGCTGAAGGGCAGCACGTACGCCGCAGACGAATTCACCAAGCGTCTGTACAGCATGTTCTCGCAGACGCAAAGTCTCGTCGAAGTCAACGGGCCGAACGGGTTGACCTACACGCTGGAGACAGCGTTCCCGCTGCTCTTGCAACTGTCGGGCGATGTCCAGGATGCGTTCCTCGATATGGCGCATACCATGGAGATTGACTTCGCAAACCCGACCGCTGAGCAAATCGAAGACCTCATTGACCAGTTGCTCTACTTCTATAACCTCCAGCGGCTGATCAACGACGAACAATACACGGCGATGGAACTGTCCCGCGCGCAAGGGCTGAACAGTTCCGGCATGTTCGTGGCGTCGGAGAACCGGCGCAAGGCCGCTGACGACGCGTCGCGCAGGGCGGCGGCGATTCAGCCGAGCATGACGTTCGCCGGGCAAGACTCGGTGACGGCGCTGCAAACGGCGAACGCCTACGCCATGGAAGCGGGCGCGCTCGAGCAATCGTTCGCATCGGCCATCAACGGCGTCAACGCCTGGAGCATGGCGACGAACAAAGCCACGCAGGCCGCGCGCGAACAGTACGGCGCGTTCTACGGGCTGGTGGAAGGCATCAACAGCGCGCACGATGCCACGACCGCATTCAAGGCCGCTCAGGATGGCTTGCTCGCCGATCAGCAAATCTATAGCGGGCAGATCAGTGAATACACGTCCCAGCAAAACGCGCTGACCAGCGCCTACGAAATCCTGTTGCAGCGGCAGGCGGATGGCGCGGCGCTGACTAAAGAGGAACAGGCGCTGCTCGCCAACTACCCCAAGCTCTACGAACGGGTGACGGGAGGCGTGGAAGACGCCACGGTCGCGCAGGGCTTGCTCGCTGCTGAGTACATCGAAAACATGACCAAGGGCGACATGCTCAATGACACGCTCATGGGTAACACCGAGGCGACCGCCGATCTGGTGCGCGTGATCGAGGATCTGATTCTCAGCCTGAACGGCGTGCCTGATGAGGTGCGGTCACGTATCTACATCGACCGGGCTGAGGAATCGCGCGCCGTGCTTGCCGACATCGCCGCCTATCTCAACGGGCTCGACGGGCGATCGGTGAACTTTAGTGTCAACGCATCGGGCAATGGGCTGTCGCTGGGCAACCCGTCCGGCGTCGGCATCATCCCGTTGGAAGCGGACGGCGGCACGATCTTCTCCGGCATGCGGCACTACGCGGACGGCGGCACGCACGCGATCGTTGGCGAGCGTGGGCCGGAACTGGTGTGGCTGCCGAACGGTGCGCAGGTGATGAACACCGAGGGCACACAGAGCCGGATGCGCGGGCAACGCACCAACGGCGGCAACGTGTACGTCACCGTCTACGCGAACAGTTGGGGCGAGTTCCAGGATTCGATGCGCAGCCGCGGGCTGGCGGAGGCGTTGTACTAAATGAACCCGATCAGTTTTGACGGTATCGCCTTCTCAACGCTTGGGGTCGACCCCGGCATCCTGTCAACGCAGTCATCCGCGCCCCGGCGGGCGCTGATCGTTGATCGCCCGAACGCGACGCCGATGTACAGCGGATTCTCGCAGGCGGCGCGGAACTGGTACTGCGAGTTCAGCACGGCGAGCGACATCGAAGCGACGATGGCCACGCTGATGGGCGCGTTGGACTTCACGAATCCCGCGCCGCGTACGATGGTCTGTGACCGCAACGACGATACCCGCGTCTCCTGCCAGATGGTCCCGCTCACCTATCAATGGATCGATGCGAACGCCATCGAGGTCGTGTTCGCGGCCATGGACGAGGTGTGGCGGGCGGTCACGCCAACGTCGCTGTCCGTCTCCGGCATCACCACAACCACGCAGATTCCGCTCGTCAACGATGGCGGCGCAAAGGCGTGGCCGCTGGTCAAGCTTGGCTACAGCGCGAATCGATCGTCTGAGGACGTGACGGTTGGCTGGAAGTACAAGCGGGAAATCCCAATCACCAACGGCAGCACCGAGGATTGGATCGATGAACCAATCTGGCTGGACCTCGACGATACCGCCGCGTGGGTGACGGGCGGCAAGGCGCAGGCAGACGGAGACGACGTTCGTATCATCTACCAGGGCCGCAACCTGCCGCGCGAACTCGTCAACATGAACACCAAGCGCACGCTCTGTGCCACGCTGGTCAGCGCCAAACGTAACAAGTCCGTCACGCTAGAAGTGTGGTACGGAAACCCGGACGCAACCGCGCCGGACGATCTGAGCACGCGCACGGGCACCGAGAAAACGTACATCGCGCCGGACACGGAGTCGTACAACGGCACGGCGACGGCAGGCACAACCACGACCATGACCGACAGCGGCGCGGCGTGGGAGACGGACCGCTGGGCGGGGTCGTACCTGTTGCTGTTGAGCGGCACGGGCTCGGTACGCTACCGGCGCATTGCCAGCAACACCGGGACCGTGCTCACGCTGAACCGCGCGCTTGCGACCGCGCCGGACGCCACGACCAAGTACGCGATCCTCTCGAGCGGCATGTTCTTCGACGGCGGGCGTGTCACGAGCCGGACGGCGAACAGCATCACCGATAACGCGCATACCCGGAAGTGGGGAACGAACCAACTGAAGGGCGCGACGGTTACGTTCGTCGGTGGCTCCGGCGCGACGCCTGCCACGATGACGGTTGAAAGCAACACGACCGATACGATCACGTTCACGGGATCGTTCTCGGTCAACCCGTCCGTGAACGACAGTTACAACATCACCCGGTACGGCGTCTATCAGTACGTCGTGGATACCGCGCACACGGAGACGGCACACCGCGGCGTCCGGCACATCAACCGATTCTACGAACAGCCCGGCGTGATTCGCCCCGTTGAGGACGTGCCGGGCGCGTGGGGCATCGACACGTACCTGGAGAATCAGGACGACTACGCCGTTTTCGCGCCGTACAACACCGGCAGCGGCGGCGGGCATGCGCAAAACTGGTGGCCGAACATCCGCATCCGGCGCCGCGTCGGGCAAGAGGCGGGCTACAAAGACGAGGGCAACGGCGACGGGATGTCGGTGCGAACGCCGCAAGGACTCCAGGGCATTTACTTCGACTACCAGATGCAAGCCGAGTCCGGGCTGTGTGACGTGATCATGGCCGTGCGGGAGCGGACCGCAACGGACTGGACGGTCGCCGTCACGGACACCACAACACGCCCGACGCTTGCCGACGTGGCCGCGCAGTACGTTGACCTCAGCGCCTACAACAATCCAACGCGGCTCGGCTTCTTCGTGGTCCCTGCCGATGACGCGCAGGAGATCCCGTCAAGCAGCACGATCACCGATGACGCCGAGTTCCGCACGCTGGATTACCTCGAACTGTACCTGGACACTGGCACGCACACGGCGCTGAGCAGCAACGCCTATACCGTGGGCAGCGAAGTCGGCATCTACGACGCGCAGTTCACCGTCCGGTACGGCGGTGGCTCGACGCCCGATGAACCGTATGAGCGGGCGCAGTTCGGCGGGGATAAGCATTGGATCGGGCTGGAGTCCGGCGAGCGGCTGTGGCTACGCACCGATCCGGATACCACGTCGCCGATCATCAGCGTCTACAACAGCAGCGACGTGTTGCAGTACCGCGCGCCGTGGGCAGCCGTGGCCGATCGATACGAAGAAGATCAGGACGGCAGTGCGCAGGCGCAAGTCCAGGGGCCGGTGTTCGGCCTGCGCCCGTTCCAGAACCTCCTTGGCACGTCGCAGGATCGCGTCACCGGCTGGACGCTGACCAACGGCTCCGGCGTGTCGTCAACCATTGCGAACGCCTCATCGCCCGACTTCGACGGCAACAGCCAAAGCATCCGCGTCAACGTCACGGCAACGCCCGCGGGCGCATGGACAATCGAACTCGAGTCCGCGCTGATCAGCCTGACACCGGGTGAGTTGTACGAGTTCGGCGCGGCGTTCTATCGCTCCGGCATGGGCGCCAGTATCACCGGCAAGATCACCGCCAATTGGATGACCGGGCTGGCGTCGGCCATCGTCGATAGCCCGACATCCGCAACGCGCACGCTGGCGAGCGCAACCACGTGGTACACGATGGGCGGCGGGCTACGGGTGGCTGATTACTCCGGCCTGACGACGCAGACCGATGGCGTGATCATGGTGCTTGAAATTGCCGGGTCCGGCAGTATGACGGGCGACGTGTATATCGATCTGGTGACGCTGGGCGGCGCGCACCTGTTGCACATCAGCGAAGCGGAGCAAGGCACGCTGACCGCTGCGGTGGAATGGTCCGAGGGATTCTATGGCTAGCCTGGGACCGCAGACCGTCATCCTGGCTGATCCCGGCGGGGGCAATAAACGCGAGGTGCGCGTCGGCAATATCTCCGCGTCGTGGCAGATCAACGGGATACCGCGGCTGTCCGCGCTCATGCCGTTGCGCGATGCGTGGCGGCAGGGCATCGACGATTACACGGACCTCGAACTGTACTGGCAGCATCCGACGTGCGGCATGTGGGGTGGCATCGTCAAGCGCACCCGCGCGTCCGGCCAAACGCTCGAGCTTGGCGCGCGTGGCATGGTCCGCAAACTGAAAAAGAGCACCGTCCGGCGTACCTACTTTCAGGCGCGCGGCTCGGCCGGCGCGTTGGTTGCCCGCGCTTTGCAAGACGGCAACGGCGAACGCCCGCTGTTCAACACCATTGAGGTAGACGACGCCGGGCCGCTCATCAGTGTGGAATGGCGCGGTGATGATCGGTTCCAGGTCGTTGACCGGCTGGCGAAAGCAAGCGGGCAGCAATACCGCGTCGATGTGGCGGAGGACTTCACGACCACGTTTCAGTTCGGCGTGCGCGCGGGTGAGGACAAGACGGGATCGGTGTTGATTGCCGAGGGCTACAACGCGGGCGATATGGACATCATCATCGACTCGGAGAACGTCGAGAACCGCATTCTGGCGGTGTCCGCTGACGACGATTGGGCGGACGCGGCGTGGACAATCGTGGCCGATGGCAAATCGATCCGCGATCGCGGGCTGCACCAAGGGACGCGCCGGTACTACGGGCTCACGTCGCCGGGGGCGCTTGCCGAACGGGCGCGCGTCGAACTGAACGAACTCCGGAATCCAACCATGGTCGCCACGGTCACGATGAGCGCGCGGACGGGCCTGCTTGCCGAGATTACCGAAGGCGACCGGGTGCGGCTGTGGTCCGCGTCCATGAACCGGCGCTTCTTCTTCGACATCGAGCAGCGGGCGATCAACGAAAGCACGGGACAGGTCGCACTCGTCGGCACGCTGGAGGACGAATGAGAGGGCGACTGGACGATCCGTTCGCAGACATTGATGTTGCCGTAGACGAACGGCTCGGCATGAGCACGCGCCGCGATCTGGCACGGGCGCAAGACGAGGCGGGCAAGTCGCGCCGGTTCCCCGGCTTGCATCTGTTTCGCGCGGGCGCGTCACTCGGCAACGCGATCCGGCGGCTGTCGTTCCCGTCCGGGCAATCGAGCACGGTCACGGTCGCCGGGGATCGTGTTGCGGTGTGGACGCTCGTCTACGTGAAGGCGGGCGTGCCCGCGGACAGCGACTTTCCGAGCACACCGCCGGACGGGACGCTGGCGCTGAACACGAGCAACAACCGGCTGTACTGCCGATCAGGCGGCACCTGGCGATACGCGGCGCTGACCTAGCGCCTACCGCGAGACACAGCCATGACCGGACCCGAACGCGCGAACCGCTCCGACGCGATGGCCCTTATCATTGCCAACCTAGACGATCTACGGCAGGGGCAGCGCGACATGCGGGAAGAAATGAACGGATGGGCTGAGCGGTTCGAGAAGCAGCACGCCGATGACATGACGACGATTCGCGCCGAGATCGGCGTGCTTCGCGACGAGGTAAAGCCGGTCCTGGAATTCTGGCATCACGCCGCCGATGGGGCGAGCGCCGTATCCCGTGTGCGGAAACTGACGCTTCCATTCGGGGGCGTCAGTCTGCTCGGGTATTTGATCGCAAAGGTGAACGGGTGGATAAACTGACGCAAGAAGATGGGCATAACACAGCCATATTCGCAGCGTTGCGTATGCCCATGTTAGTGCTATGATGAAACAGAACGGCCCCGATGCGATCACACCGGAGCCGTCCCTACCATCCGTCCTGTCGTCACCAGGAGGCGGCATGTCAGAGTCTACCGCATCGTATGAATCGTTCCTCGCGTCGAAGGTGCCAATCGTGCCGAGTTCCGGTATCGACGTGTCACCCGATGACATTCACCCATCACTGTTCCCGTTTCAGCGCGACTTGGTTCGGTGGTCGCTCCGTAAAGGGCGATCCGCGATCTTTGCAACCACCGGCATGGGCAAAACGCGCATGCAAGTTGAGTGGGGGCGGTTGACGGGCGGGCGCGTCCTGTTCGTGGCGCCGCTCGCGGTCGCACAACAGACCGTGCGAGAGGCGGCGACGCTGGGCGTGGATCTCGTTCACGCCCGCACGATGGCCGACGCCGGGCCACTCACGATCACGAACTATGAGATGGTCGAGAAGTTCGACGCGGCCGCGTTCGATGCCGTCGTGCTGGACGAGTCGAGTATCCTCAAGGCGCACGACGGCAAGACGCGAACGCGCCTGATTGAGCAGTTCAGCGCGACCCCGTACCGGCTCTGTTGCACCGCGACACCCGCCCCGAACGACACCGCGGAGCTGGCGAACCACGCCGAGTTTCTCGGCGTGCTCTCGCGTGTCGAAATGCTCGCGATGTTTTTCGTGCATGACGATGCCGGATGGCGACTGAAGGGACACGCCCGCGAGCCGTTCTATCGGTGGCTGGCATCGTGGGGCATGTCGCTGCAACGCCCGTCCGATCTCGGGTACGACGACGGCGCGTACCAGCTTCCGGCGCTGGCGATTGAGCCGGTGATTCTGCCGAGCGAGTACGTGCCGCCGGGCCAACTCTTCGCCACGTCGCTCAAGGGCATCACCGACCGCGCGAACGTTCGTAAGAGCACGATCCGCGAGCGGACCAATGCTGCGGCGGAACTGGTCAACGCAGATGCGTCCGAGCCGTGGATTGTCTGGTGCGGGCTCAACGACGAAGCCGACGAAATGGCGCGGCTGATCTCGGATGGCGTCAACGTCGAAGGCAGCATGAGCGCGGACGCGAAGGCTGATGCGCTTTGGCGATTCGCCAGCGGCGAGACGCGCGTGCTCATCACCAAGCCGAGCATCGCCGGGTTCGGCATGAACTTCCAGCACTGTGCCCGCATGGCGTTCGTCGGCATGGGTGACAGCTACGAACAGTACTTCCAGGCCATCCGTCGATGCTGGCGGTTTGGGCAAGTACGGGAGGTACGTGCGCATATCGTGCTGACCGAGCCGGAGGAACCGATCTATCACAACGTGCTTAGGAAGGAGCGCGAGGCGATGGCGATGGCCGATGAATTGGTCAAGCACGTCGCCGCCTACGAACAGGCCGAAATGGGCCACGCGCAACAGACGATCCCGTACAACCCGACCGTGCCGATGGTGCTCCCGAACTGGCTGGAGGTGGCCGCGTGAACGTGATCGATCAGTACATCACCGATGACGTTGCTTGGTACAACGGCGACAGCGCGGAAGTGTTGATGGCTTTGCCGGACAACAGCATCCACTTGTCGGTCTATTCGCCGCCGTTCTCGAGCCTCTACGTCTACTCGCCATCCGAACGTGACCTGGGAAACTCGGGCGAGCGCGAGTTCTTCGACCACTACCGCTACATCATTGACCAGGTGCTGAGGGTGACCATGCCGGGGCGGGTGACGGCGGTGCACGTCGCAGATACCCCGGCGATGCTGGCACGAGACGGATACATCGGTCTCAAGGACTTCTCTGGCGACGTGATCCGCTCCTACATCGCGGCGGGTTGGGTGTTCGACGCCCGCATTCCGATCGACAAAAACCAGCAGGCACAGTCCATTCGCACGCACTCCAAGGCGCTCACCATGAGCCAACTGGAACGCGACCGAACATGGAACCGTCCGGCGCTACCCGATTACATCCTCAAATTCCGCAAGCCGGGCGAAAACGCTGTACCCGTAGTTGGCGGCGACGTGTCACGCGATCTGTGGATCGAATACGCGAACCCGACTTGGCCGGGCGATGACGGCGACCGCGCCGCCGATGCCGGGGCGTTCGCGACGTGGTACGGCATTCGCGAAACCGAGACGCTGAACGTCGTTGAGGCGCGGTCAGAAGAAGACGAACGGCATATCTGCCCGCTGCAACTCGGCACGATTGAGCGATGCGTGAAGCTGTGGAGCAACAAAGGCGAGACGGTGTTGACGCCGTTCGGTGGCATCGCGTCCGAGTGCTATCAGGCGATGCGGCTGGGGCGGAAGGCCATCGGCATCGAGCTCAAGCCGTCGTACTGGCAGGTGGGGGTCCGCAACCTGAAGCGGGCGGAATCGGCCAATGCGGAACTGCCGCTCTTCGCCGGCATGGCCGCAGACTAGGAGGCAACGTGATCGACTGGGCACGCGCCGTCAACGAATACCGCATGGTGAGCGACGAAATCAAAGACGCCGAGTACGAGGGCCGGTGGCTAGACTGGGCGCGCTGGCGCGATCTGCTCGCCACGATTCCGCATCCAGGCTGGTTGCGTACGGAGCCGTGGACGGACTCCGACCGGGCGCGGGTGACGATGCGGCAGAGGCGAGCGGCATGACCATCACCGCGGACTCGCCGCTCATCGGCAAATCGTCCGGCACGCTCGCACAGGCCATCGCCTGGGCCGGGCAGGAGAACGCGGAGTACATCCGCGAGCTGTGGCGGCTGTGCGAGTTGGTCGGACTCGACTTCGGAATCATATTCGCGCAAGCCTGCGTGGAGACCGGCGACTTTACGAACAAATGGTGGCTCGAACGGTACAACGCCGGGTCAATCGGCATCACTGGATTCCCGCCGGACGATGAAGCGTCGCAGATATGGGACACGCAGACAGACGCGGCACGCGGGCATGTCGCGCACATGATTGCGTACGTGTTCCGGCTCAAATGGACCGTGCAGATTATGACCACGCTCCGCAATTTGCCGAGCTATGACGAGCGATGGGATCACGCCATCGCGCAACCGTGGGCCGGAACGGTCCGCACCATCCGTGATCTTACGGGCCGTTGGGCCACTGATCCGAAATACCACGAGCACATCGTCAACCGGCACCGCGCCATCTTCGGAGTAAAGGAAAACGCCGCAGACGATACCAGCGACGGCGCTAGTCAAGGAGACATTAGTAACGTGAGTACACCCGTGATCTATGACCTGATGCGCGATTACGCCCGCTTCGGCATCTCGCAAGAGGACGCGGCGACCGTTCGCGGCTATCGGTTCGAGAACCGCAACGGCTTCGACCTTGACGCCGCGATCAACCCAGAGTGGATCTTTATCGTCTTGCACGTGCAGGCGGGAACCACGCGCTCATCGCTCGACTGGTGGGCCAACGGCTACGTCAACGGCGAGAAGGTCACGGCGTCGTCTACGGTGATGATTCAGCGCGACGGCTCGATCCTGAACGTGATCCCCGAACAGCACGCGCCATGGACCAACGGTGACGACAACAAGCCCACGGCAGACGGCATGCGGCTCGTGTCGCTGCCCGGCAATTCCAACCTCTACACGCTCTCGATCGAAGCGGAGGGCATGACCAGCGACGAGGTTGCCAAGAACGGCGTGCAGTGCGACGCGATTGCGTGGCAGGTGCAGAAGTGGCGGGCCGACTACGGCATCCCGATCAAGAACATCCTCCGGCACGCCGACATCAACAGCGTTGACCGCCCGTACTGCGGCACGTACCGCTCGGAGATCATCAAACGCCTCACGCCGGTCACGCCGCCCGCTCCGCAACCCGCTCCGATCTGGTGGGAGCCGGGTAAGGACGTGGGGATCGTGACCCGCGCATCAGACGGGTACAAGGCGAACGCCATGCTGGTGCAGACCTACGCCACGACCAAGCGGGACGTGCCGGTCTATGACCAGATCGGCGGCAAGAAGATCGCGGAGGTTGCGGCGGGGAAACCGGCCATCATCGGCGGGACCACACGGGCACGGGACGCGAAGGCGACCGGCTGGTACTTCGTGAAGGTTGACGGCGGCTACGGTCGGGCGCGGGCGAGTTCGTTCCTCGACAAGTTGCCGATGCCATGAACACCAAGCCGATCGCCAAGATGACGGAGTTGGAAAAGCAGTGCTACCGGCTACGTCACGCAATCTCGTGGTCACTCTGCGACGCCCGTGACGATCGGTCGTGGAACGGGATGGCGCACGGCGATTGGATCGTCAAGGAGTACGAGCGCATGAGCTCGTTATTGAAGCCGATCAGCGATGACGACCTGATGACGCTCCTGGAGGACAACGATGGAACCGAATGAGTTTGCGGTTGCTGCCGCCATCACCGCCGGGCTCGTTGAAGCAACGAAGCGCATGGGCACACCGACGCGATTTGCCCCCGCAATCGCTATCGTGTTCGGTGTGGCCGTCGTGGCGCTCGAATCGTGGCCGCTGTCCAGCACGGAGGCGCTGTGGGGGATCATGGCTGGGCTGACCGCTGCCGGGCTCTACTCCGGCGTCAAGACGACGGCGGGCAAATGACCCGATCCATCATCCGTCCTGATGAGCGCGGCGAGCCTGACGACATCGTGCTTGACGACGTGACGTGCTTCCGGATGGAGCGCATGGACGCCGGACTCTGGTGGATTGCCGCCTACCGTGGGGACAAACGGCTGTCGCTCTTTCTGCGTGGCAGAGGGCGTGTTGCCGCGTCCGTGGCAGAGGATGACTTTGGATGCGTGAATGATGCCGAACCAGAACCCAAGGGCATCGGTGACGACGAGGGGGACGTGTGACGCTGCCTCAGCCGTACTACGCCCGCGACTGCTGTCTGTCGAGCGTTGTACGGGCCGCTAACGCACGTTTGCCGCCAACCAATTCCCGCGCATAGGCGATCGTCTCTTCGGGCGGCTTGATCGATCCAAGGTCCATGCGGAGCGCCGCCCGGATGGCGTGGTCCAGCATCGGGTACGAGATGGATCCGCGTGGCTTATTGCACCGCTGTTGGTTCCCTTCTCCGTTGCACTTGAAGTTGAGTCTGCCGCTGCCGTCCGGGCGGCTGGTCGCCAGTGACCCGCAGGCGTGATAGACGTAGCCATCCATCCACGGGCGTTCGCGATCTGACCGGGCGCGCATCCGTGGCTGGCGGTTGAGCCGGGCATTGGCCGCGTTCCACAGCGCTTTATCGACGATCGCCCAGTCCGGGTTATGGGCCACGACCTCACCGTTGTGCACGATGTCGCCGCAGTAGATCGGCTTCCGCACGATGTCCGTCAGATACGAGATACCCCACCGCCCGCCGAACCGGGACGGATGGCGAGTCCGGAATGAGCGCGCAATGCTCCGGATGGAATCACCCGCGGCGACCCGCGTGAACAGTTCGCGGAGGATGGCCGCTTCCTCGGGATCGATCACTGGCGGACCCGTCTCGCGGCTATGCACATCACCGTTGGCGCGGTGGATCTGGATGGTCTGCGGGCGCTTGTACCCGAACGCGGTTCGTCCCTGGGGGAATGCGCCGGCACGTGCCCGCGCGGCAAAGGCGTTGCGCAGATGAATCGACTGTTCGTGCCGGGACCGTTCGGCCATGAGCCCGTAGATGCCACGGAGCATATCGTCGTCTAACCATCCTTCCGCCTGCGAATAGACACGCTTGACGCCGAGCTTGCGGAGCGCCCGAACTGTCATCTCTTGCAACACCAGATCGCGCGCCAGGCGATTGAGGCTCACGACATAGAGCACGTCGATCGGTGTGGACGCGGCGATGTCCTTCAACTCTTGCAGTCCGGGGCGTGTCGCATCGTTCCCACGGAGATCGTGGTCCCGGACGGTCGCCAGCGGCGTGGCGTTGTTCTCACGGCACCATGTCCGGAACGCCTGTTCTTGCGCGGTCAGGCTGAGCGAGGTCTGCGCGTTCTCGCCGCGGTTATCCCGTTCGGCGGTGCCCCGCATCGGCGCCGGGTGCCGTGCGGGGCGTTACGGGCTGGCGTGCGGTATTCGCGCCATGGTTCCCCCCATCCAAGAAATCCAACACGGATAGGACGTGCGACAGCTCGCGATCCGACAGCCGGGCCAGCCTCTCCACAATGACCTGCACGCGCGGATCGACAAGTGCGACAGGGTTCGTATCTGTGGCGGGCGGCTCGATCAATCCAGCCGCAACCGCCATGTCCACCTGCGACAGCCCGAGGGCTTCGGCAAGAACCGGGACGATCTCTCTGGGCCACTTCCGTGCGCCCGTCTCAATCTGGCTGATGTGTGCCGAGGACGTAGATACGCGGTCGGCAAGCTCGGCCTGAGTCCACCCCAAGCGCAGTCGCGTCTCCCTGATCAGCGTGCCCAAACCAATCGGTCCCATACCCCG
>ERZ761599.47-NODE-47-length-42301-cov-6.395043_pt1 | contig 42301 bp, 64 predicted proteins | sample MGYA00511878_ERZ761599 | MGnify/ENA primary metagenome ERZ761599 (study PRJEB28899, sample SAMN03785569) | bioreactor sludge metagenome | biome: EBPR Sludge; feature: EBPR Bioreactor; material: 0.22µm filtered reactor supernatant | place: Saint Lucia: Queensland...
CACCGCCCAGTGCCGCGGAGTCCAGCATCTTCTAGGGCCGCGCCCCATCCAGTAGCCGCCAGCCCGCCTTGCTGGTCGGCCGGCCGCGGGTGCTAGCCTGCGGCCATGCTCATCACAGACCGCGACGAGCTCCTGCTCCTAGATCGCGCCCTGGGCCATCTGGCCCACTCGCACCGCCAAACGTCCCGCAAGCGCGGTGGCGCGCCGGAGTACGAAAAATCTGCCGACGAGGCCGACCGACTGCTGCTGCGGATATACAAGGAGCACTTCCCCGTGGCCTACGAGCGGGAGGTGGTCGAGATGCCGAAGCGGGCGGAGTTCGCACGGCAGTGGGCACGGCAGCCAGGCGCGCGGTTGGAGCCTGAAGGGACCGAGCCGGAGGCGCCGCCGATCACGTCCGAGTGAGGCTGCGCGTTGGGGTCAAAGGGGACAAAGAGAATTCGTCCCCGGTTTGTCCCCACCCTTGCGTAAGTGGTGGACGGTACTGGGATTGAACCAGTGACCCCTGCCGTGTGAAGGCGGGGGCGCAGATCCTATAACTTCGCGCCGTAATTGGAAAAGTTCGTTTTCGATCCCGGACGGAATCGCGCTACGAGAGCAGGTCCCGCAGCGTGAAGGGCGCGCTTACGGTGTGATAGTCGTCGATCGTCAGGGCCTGCGGCCCGCGCTCGAGATATATCTCGGTGGTGCTCGGATTCGAGTGAGTCATGAGCGCCTGAATATCCGCCTTCGAGGTACCACGCGCCAGGTACAGGCGACCGCCGAGGCCGCGGATTTCGTGGAAGGACGGCCGCTGCCGCTCAGGGAGGGCCGCGAAGCGTGGCACCTGGTCGCGCGCTACGGCGAACGCCTTCGTCAGGTAGCTGCCGTTCACGTACGTCCAGTGAGACTTCCCCGCCATCCACCGGCGCTGCCGCCGCTCCGGCGCCCGATGGACTAGGTAGGGGGAAGCGATGTCGTCGAGCTTGCGGGCGCGGGCCTGCAGCGCTTCGAGCTCGGGCGTCAGGCGGATCTTAATGAAGGCCATATGCGAATCGCCGGCCGTCTTGTCGCGGATGACGAAGAGATACCCGTCGCGAAAGTGAGGGTGCTGCATCCCGCACACCTCGTTGCGTGCCTGAAGCGTGAGGAGCGATCCGTCCATGGCGAGCTGCAACCACCCCGGCGCGCGCTCGTGAATGGCCCGGAAGCCCTCCACGTCGAGCTGCTGGCGCTCCTTGCGGTTGCCGGCGATCTTGCGGCTCGTGCTGCGGGGCTCGACCTTCTCGGCCTCATTCGCCGCGGCGAGCTTCTGTGCCACCGCGAATCGCCAGAGCAGCACCAGGATGCCGCGCCACTTATTGAAGGGGTCCGCCTTCTTCGCCCGCTGCTTGAGCCAGGTCTCGAGATAGACGCAGTCGGTGTCCTCCATGAGCCGCGCGCCCATCTCCACGCGGATCCGCTCCAGGCGCCAGCGCGCTGTCTGAGCGGTGCTCTCGTCCCAGGGCTGCAGCGGCAGACGCTCCTCGACCCAGCGCCCGACGACGTGCCCGACGGTCGGCCGGCCAGCCTCCAGCGCGGCGCGTTGCCGGCGGGTCTCCACCCATGTCCCGAGCAGGCGCGCCGTTTCCCGGGCCAAGTCTTCCTGCTCGGCGCTGAATCGCTTCTTCTTGCCCGTGACGGGGTTGCGGATGATGAAGCCGCCACGGTCGCCGTCGACGGTCATGTAGGTCGGGTAATCGTTCTTCTTAGGGCGCCCCACCCCATCGATCATAGCAGCCCGTCCAGGAGCGGGTTCTCGGCGAGCTCCTGCTCCCGAGCGCGGATCCCCTCCCGCAGGTTCGTCGCCCGGTCGAAGGCATCGAGGTCGACGTAGCAGCGCCCCCCGATCCGCTGGCCCCCAGGGATCTTCTCGATATTACGGCGCAGAGTGCTCGGCGCCGGCGCACTCTCCGGCGTATAGACCAGCCGCCGAAACTCGGCGAGGGCGGCGAGGCGCATGCTAAGAGCCCCCCGATGAGGCCCACGGGGGGCGGTCCCAGGAGCTGAAGAAGATCGTGACCTCCTCCATCCGCTGGGGCCCAGGCCCCATCGTCGACCGATAGCCCTTGAGGATCTCCAGGGCATAGGTGGCGATCTCGACCTGCCTCTCGACCTGGGTGAGCATCGCACGCGCACTGGCCAGCTTCTCGTCGACGAGGTGGGTGAAGATGTTCTCCCCCTCCTTCACCACGACCGCCGGCCGCAGCCGCTCGAGCCGGTCGATCTTGCGCGTCGCCTTCTCCCGCTCGCGCTGGAACATCATCAGGCCGTGATGCACGGCCTCGCGCATCATCGTCACGAAGTCGGCCCCGCTCTCGAGGTGCTGCTCGATCATGTCGGTGAGGATCGAGCGCAGCGTCTGCAGGGCGAGGTGCTCGACCGAGGGCCCGTCCGCATCCGATCCCGTACGGTCGTAGGTCTCGCGCCGCTTCGGGTCGCTCAGGATCTGGTAGGCGCGGTTGACGCGGGCCATCTCGGCCGTGTCGCCGCCTTCCCGGTCGGGATGCAGTGCCTTCGCCTTGCGGCGGTAGGCCCGGCGGATGTCCTCGGGAGAAGCATCCTTCGGCACGCCGAGGGTGTCGTAGAGGGTTGTCATTGGATGAGGTGACCCACGTTCACGCCCAGGAGTTGCGAGATCCGCGAGTGCCGCGGCTTGCCGAAGTGCACGCAAAGGCGCTGCTCCTCGACCTCGGTGATGACCAGCCACGCGGCTTTCGAGGTGAGGCCGCGCTTCTGGCACGCGCGCGCCAGCTCGTGGGCGGCGGTCACGAGCTGCTCAGCGGTGCGCATCGCCGGACCCGTTCTGAGGTGTCGTATCCCGCTGGGCCTCATAGAAGTGCCCATCGCAAGGGGCATGCGCGTTCCGCTTGTGTCGATAGGGAACTAGCATGCTTCCGTCCCCACCCTTCGGGATGCGGACCTTCACCGGCAGAGCGCACCGAGCGCAGCGGTACTTATCGGCGTTCATTCCGCTTTCCTTGGGTCTTGTGAGCCTGCCGGGTACATCACGTCGATCCCGCGCTCCTGCGCGATCTTGACCATGCTCGCGGTCCCTGCGCCGCCGGGGAAGGCATACACCCAGTCCGGCAGCAGTTCTGCCATGCGGCGGTTGCGGAGGGGCCCCGCCTTGCGGCCGTGCGCCGCCCAGTTGGCAGGGCAGGCGATGGCCTGAACGCCCCGGCTCAGAGCCCAGTGGTGCGCGAGCTTGTCGGCTCCCGGGGCATCTCCGTGGATGACGTGCGTGAACGCGAACACGCCATGCTGGTTGTCGAGGAACTTCTCCAGGAACGCTCTATCGGCATAGTCGCGCCCGCCGCACACGAGGATCTTCGTCATAGATCACCGTTGGCTTTCGGAGCGCGTATCGCATCGAGAATGCGATCGTGCAGCGCGAGCGAGTCCGTGTCGTCATCGACGCCGAGTAGCCGCGCGATCTCGTGCTGCATGCAGACGAACTCGGGGCAGGCGTCACATGACGTCTCGCGTGGTGAGCCAGCCAGTATTGATAGCAGTCGAGGCTCCCGGAGCAATTCGACCAACTTCTCCGCGCGCCTCAAGTTCTGCTTGCTGGCGCCGCCCATGTAGACGCTCGGGCTGTCCAGCATGCGCCCAATGGTTTGTAGCAACTCCTGCTCGGGAGATACGCGCTCCTTTGAGGACTGCGGAGTGCTCACATGCGCTCCTGACGGACGAGTTCGTCCTCGACCAATTTCGCGTAGCCGGCAATGTCGTGCCACGAATCGGCGTATTTCGGGTCGCCGTTGAGGATGCGTCCGATCTTGTGGACGATCATCTCCAGCGCCTCCTTCGCGTCCGGAGCCAGGCGGCCCCAGTTCTTGCCGGTGGCCATTGCGGCCTTCAGGCGCTGCGTAACGTCGGCATGCCCTGTGAAGGCGCCGTAGCGCTCGCCTCGGGCCGCGAGGGTCGCAGCGACGTCATTCTCTGCAGGCGGGTGACGTTCAGACATTGGGCATCTCCGTCTGTGCGGTGGCCTTCATGTGCTTCTTTGACTCCATGCACCAACGCGCGCCGCGCACTGTTCCGATCGGCAGCGTCTCGATGTCGAAGCCCCTGCGCAATACGTCAGCGACCGATTTTGCGGTGTCCTTGCGATACTCAGGGCGATCGACGGCGGCGAACACGATTCCGCCACACTTGCAGCGGGCGATGATGCAGTTCACGTTCTGCTCCTCAGTGGTCACGTGAGCCCCGCCAGCAGTTCATCCCGCGCCGCATTGATGCGCGCCATCACGTCGACGTCGCCGCCGCGGTCGGGGTGGTGCTTCATGGCGAGTCGGCGGTGCGCCTCTTCCACCTGCTGCCGCGTCGGCTTGCTGGTGGTGAGCCCGAGGACCTGCCACGGCTGCTCGGGAGCGGGCAGCGCCGTGAAGCCGGTGAAGGCCCGGTCGAGGATCTCGGCGCCGCCGTGGCGCTCGATCGCGCGCATGGCTTCCAAGGTGGCCGCGATGGCGGCGAGGTTGTCGGCGATGCGGTTGTAACGATCGACTGCGATGCAGCGCCGACGCTTCCCGTCGCGCCAGTACACCGCCACGCCCGGATCGATCTTCGCTGTCGCCTGGGAGCTGTACGGAAGCCCATCGTTACGCAGCCGCAGGTCGCTCGAAATGATGATCGTGCTCGGCGAGATCCCGAAGGCGCGCAGCTCGCGCTGCACGCGCGCGATGCCCTCCGACAGGTCGACGCGATCGGCAGCACGGTAGCCCGCGCCCTCGATCCAGCGCCCTGTGCCCTTGCGGAACTTCGCGTCGGTGCGCTGGTACGGATTCTTTCGGGGCCAGCCCGGCGGCCACGCGAGCGGGAAGGCGTCCATGGGCTCGCTCACGACGGCGCCCCCTCCTGCTGCTGCCCCTCGCGCTTGATCCGCTCATAGATCTCCGTGCGGTGCACGGGCACGCTCTTCGGCGCCTGGATCCCGATGCGCACCTGGTTGCGGTTCACGCCCAGCACCGTGACGGTGACGTCCTCGCCCACCTGCACGGATTCCCCGGGTCTGCGATTCAGGACGAGCATGTCATCTCCTTCGGTGGTGGTCGGCGTTCGGGCACGTCGCGAAGTGCGACTTGTGCCGGGTGAGGTCGAGCTGGTGCTGCGCGTCGGTCGGCTTCGTCGTGTCCGCATCCACCGGCATGCGCTTGCCGGCCTTCGTGTTGAACCACACGACCGGTTGCTCGCAGGACCGGCACGGGACCTCGAAGGGGTGGCGCGCGCGGGGCGGCTTGATGACCTCGTCGTCGGTGCTCACGCCCGCAGCTCCACCCTGCCCCGCTCCGGCAGCGGCGGGCACTCGTCCCGAAACTGCGGGCAGATCTCCAGGTCCGCAGCGAGGAAGCGCGGGAGGTGCTGGATGCAAGCGTCGGTCGAGCACACCGACACGCCCTCGACGATGCCCGTGATCCAGTAGCAGCCGCCCTCGCAGGGGTCGCTCTCGGAGCAGCCGCAGCCGATGCAGGTGACGTCGGTGCTCATAGCCGCCCTGCCTCCTTGAGCTGGGCGACGAGGTCCGCCGGTACGCGCGCGAGGATCGTCGAGTGATGGCCGCCGTTGAACTCGATGGAGATGATCCCGTCGACGAGCTCCGGAAGTCGCCTGTTGATGTAGCTGGCAGATTCGTGGACGTTGCCGGGCCCGTTGATCGTGACGAGCACGTTTCCGGTCTCGGTGCTCATGGGTAGAGCCTCTCGAGGAGCGCGTCGGCCAGCTCGCAAGCCCGAGCAGCGATCTCGTTGGCGCCGTGCTCGAAGCCGATCGAGCCGCTATGCGTCACGAGCCCCTGCATCGCGAGGGCGGCGAAGTGTTCCCGCTTCGTGATGCCGGGATCGGGGTACGGGTAGCTGTCCGCGCGCCGCCCCGCGGCGTCCACCGGCGGTAGGACGGGGAACGCCGGCTCGCCGCCGGCTATCTGTCCAGCCGTGCGGGTCATGCCGCCACCTTCGCGCCCTTGATGGCCTGATACACCGCGAGGCACGCCCGGCAGTCCGCCATGGCGCTGTGCGCGTTCACGAGCTCTGCCCCGACGAAGTGCTGGTAGGCCTCCTTCAGGTTCGCGCTCTTGTGGTGGAAGCGCCCGGCCGCCCGCATCTTGTCGGTCGGCGGGAGCCTCAGGATGGGCGTCGACAGGCGCTGCGTGCACTCCGCCCTGCCCCCCTTCCACTCGTCGGGGTTGAAGCCGATCGAGGCGCTGTGCCGCATCAGGGCGATGCGCACCATGCGGGCGTCAAAGGTCTCGTTGTGGCCGATGCGGACCGAGGCCTTGCCCCACAGGTCGATCAGCATCTCGACCGCCAGCGACTCCGAAATCCCGACGTCGAGCGCGCGCGTCGTGGTGATGCCGTGGATCGCGGCGACGTCGTCTGGGATCTCCCAGTCGGTGGGCCGGCAGATCACGTCGAACGAGGAGACGATCTCCCCGTCGTTCGCCAGGTCCACCAGCATCGCGGCGAGCTGGACGATGTGCGGCTGGCGCGGATCCTCGCTCGGCTGGTCGAAGAGCGGCAGTCCCGTCGTCTCGCAATCGTAGAAGAGCGCCTTCATGCGGCACCCGAGGCAAGCTGCGTCGCTTCCCACACCCGGACCCCGGGCCCGATGAGCGGCGCGGCGTCACCCTTCAGCGCCCGCACCTGCGCACCGATCTTCTTCTCGTCCGGCATCATGAAGGCGGGGTTGATCTTCGACGGGTCGGTGATCTCCCACTTCCAGACCTTGCTCGTGCCGAGCGTGGCGATCTTCGGCGGCTCGCGGTTGATCACCGGCGCGACGACCATCGCGGCCTGCTGCTGCAGCTGCTCGGCCTTCTCCACCTTGCCCGAGGCCTCGGCCTTGACGGCGCGCGCCGCGATCTTCTGCCGCTCCTTCTCGGCGGCCTCGTTCGCCTTGCGCTGCTCTTCGCGCTGGATCCGCTCCTGTTCATCGCTGTAGGCGATGAGCTGGCGCTTAATCAGGCTCTCGGCCTGCCGCATCCGCTCCTCATGGGGGCGGAAGAAGTCGAGCACCGCCTTCTTCGCCGCGTCCATCGGCTGGGTGATCGTCTTGCGCAGCGTGTCGAGGCGCTTCTGCGCGCCCTTGATGCGCGCGAGTTCCTCGCCGGCGGCGGCATAGTCCTCGGCCGTCTTGACCTGGTAGGTCTTGGCGGTGGACTCGATCGAGCCGGCCTGGGCGACCAGCTCCTTCACTTCGGGATTCGAGACGAAATCAGACGACGGGGCCATGCGTGCGAACTCCTATGGGGGACGGGTTAGGCGGCCTTCGAGCGGAAGTGCCAGCAATTGAGGGCGGAAACGAACACCTGCCAGTCGGCGGCGTCGGTGAGGGCGTGCAGCTTGTAGCCGCAGGGAAATTCGGGATTGAGCTGCAGGCAGTAGCGCTGCATGCGCTCGGGCAGCTCCAGCAGGAGCCCCTTCTCGTAGGCCGCCACCTGCGGGCCCACCGTTCGCGGCAGCATCCCGCTCTTGATGTCGATGAGCGCGTGGCGCGTGCGCAGGATGCCGTAGAGATCGAGCGTGCCGGCGTAGCGCATCGTCGGGTGCACGACGCGACGCTCGCTCACCAGCACCTTGAAGCCCGTGTCGCGCAGGAAGCGGCGGAAGGCCTCGACGTACGGCACGAGCGCCACGTCGAGCGTCGCCCAGTCGAGCAGCCCGCGCACATCGAGCGCGCACGCATCGTGGACGTGCGTCCCGAACACGCGCGCCGCCTCGAGCACCGCAGGCGGCACGCCCTCGAAATCTTCGAGGAGCTGCAGCACCTGCGTCACGCTCGGCAGAACACGTCCATCCAGGCGATAGACGTGCCCCTGCGGCTCGAATGTGAGCTTGCCGGCCATGCGGTTACGGCGCAGTCCGGTTCAGCCAGGCGATGACGTCCGCCACCTGGTCGAACCTCACATCCTCGAGCACCCCGAAATCGAAGTGGTCGAGGATCGCGCCCTCTGGAATGCCGGTGGAGTCGACGAGCTTGCGGATCTCCTCCAGCTGCTCGGCGGTGGCAGGCGCGTCCGTCTTCTGCGGGAGCGCCTTGGGCGGCTCGGTCGTGGGCTTCTGCCGCGGCGGCGTGACGTCGATCACCATCGCCTCGCGGATCCGCTCCGCCTCGTCCGGGTCGTAGACGCCGCCGAAGCCGAACGCGAGGCGGCCGCACTGGATGAGCACCTTATGCCGCAACATCCGCCGCGGGTGACTGCCCCAGGGCCCGGTGTTGCGCTTCACCTCGTCGAAGTACTCGCGCACGATCACCGGCAGCTCGCGATCGCTGCGCTCGATCTTGCACTCCATCCACGGTGGGATCTCGCCGGCGGCGATGTCCTCCTCGCCCTGGTTCGGGTCGTCCTTCGTCGGCCAGCGCTGCCCCGGCAGCCGGAACGTCACCGACTTCAGCGCCGGGTGCCCGTTGATAATGCGCACCCAGCCGTCGATCGAGATGACCGGTGTAATGCCGCCCTTCTTCTCGTCCGGGAAGGCGTAGATCTCCTTCGTGAAGGGGTTGAGCCCGTACTGGTCCGACACCACGAGCAGCGCCATCATTTGCTCGTTCGTGACGTCCGGGTCGTTCTTCCCCGTCTTGAACGCGGTCGCCTTCAGCGTCGCGAGCATGCGGTCGGGCTCGACGCTGAAGCGCGCCGCGAACTTCGCGACGAGGCCCGTCGAGCGGGTCGGCCCCGCGGCGGGCGCAGCGGGCGGCGCCTGCGTGGTAACGGCTTGATTCTTGGCCATCGAAAGCTCCTTAGAAGCGTGGGGTCGGGATGTGTGCGCGCCAGTCGTCGGCGCGCTGGCATTGGGAGGCGGGATCCGGCAGGCCGCGCGGCGGCTTGCGGTGGATGCGAATCAGGATCCAGGCGATGAAGAGCGCGGCGACGAGGCCGATGAGGAAGCGGGTGTCCATCACGACTGCCTCTTCGCGGTGAGGTTGTCGATCGCGATGGAAGCCTCGACCTTGCGGCGCTGCGCATCTTTGAGCTGTGCTTTCAGCACGGCTTCGGTGATGCAGGCTTCCGCGAAGCGGCCGAGCCAGAACGCGCGGTGCTCGCCGGGCGTAGAGACGGGGTTCACGGCGCGCGCAGTGCGGTCGATGTTTGAGTAGCTCACGCGGCCTCCCTCGCGAACCGCTTCTCGTCAGCAGCTCGCAGGCGCTTGGCCTGTCGGTCGTAGAGCACCACGTTGACCGTGGCGGCCAGATTCATGCAGTAGGCGGTGGGCACGTAGATCACGTCCCGGCACCAGCACGTCACGGCCTGGCCGAGCGTGCCGTCCTCGGGCCCGAACACGTAGAACGCGCGCTCGGGGTGGACGTACTGGTGGAGCGGGATCGCGCCGTCGAGGAGATCCACCGCCACGGGCACGCAGTCGAACGGTACGACCCTGTACAGATCGTCCACCTCGATCAGCGGCAGGTGCCGATAGGAGGCCTGCGTGTCGGTGCCGGCGCGCTTGTAGCGCCGACCGCTGGCCGCCACCATCGCCGCATCGAAGCAACCCGCCGCGCGCAGTGCGCTGCCGATGTTCGTCGGCGTCTTGGGCATGTGCAGGCCGATGGCCGCATAGCCCCGGTGCGACGCGCAGGCGCTATTGGAGGTGACGTTGCTCATGAGCGAGCCTCCGCCAGGCCCCGGCCTGGCATTGCGGTGTTCGTTGCCAGGCTGTGGCCTGGCGAGCCCCACTGGGCGGCCATGGCGGCGGCGATGCCCGGCAGCGTCCGGCTGCGCTCTTTCCAGCGCTCCGGGCCGGGGGCGGCGTAGTGGACCTTGGGATCGCGCCCCTCGACGATCTCGGTGGGCGTGAGCTTCGGGAGCCCGCGGAGCCAGAGACAGGTCGCCTTGACCTCGCCATGGCCGAATTGCCACGGCTGAATGATCTGGTCGGGCTTGCGCCAGGCAGAGGACAGAACGCCGATAGGGTTTTCGAGGGCGATGCGCTCGACCGGGGCGCGCATCAGCTGGATGACGAAGCCGAGGGCGTGCGCCTGCTCGTCCTGCTTGGTGGGCCACCAGCGGGCACCGGATCGGGCGATGAACGTGCAGGGCGGGTGCCCCACGACGAGGTCCCAGCCGGCCTCGAGGAAATCTCGGGCGTCGCCCTGATAGTGCTGGCCGGGAGCCTCAGACGGCTCAAGGTCGCAGCTCCATGCGTCGTGGCCGCGCGCCGCGAAGGCATCGCGCACCACCCCGGAGAACTCGCAGGCGACGAGGACGCGCATTACAGGTACTTCGCCCGGATGGCCGGCATGAGTCGGGCGGCGCGCAATCCGAAGTGCGAGCGCGGGGTGTACAGCATCGCCTGCTGATTGAGCTTCAGGAAAAGCTGCAGGGCACGCACTTTCCTGTCTGCTTTGACGGTGACGTTCATCGCGAAGCCCTCACGATGGCTCGGCCGAGGAGCTCGGCGAAGTAAGGGGTGAAGGAGTTGCCGAGCTGGTGGAGCGCGTCCATCCGGCCGGGAAGGACATCATCCATTCCCACAGGCGCGGGCTCGTCCGCCCAGCCGTGTCGTGATAGAGGGCGTAAGCCGGCCATTTCCGCATCGAGGGCGCGTCGTGGTTCGCTTTCGCCGTTGGCGTGGGCCACCCAGAGGATGCGATGGCGGCCACGTTGTCGCGCTGGTAGCGCAGTATCCGCATCGAACGTCCGGACGCTGTAATCCTCAGCTTCGAGACCACGGCACACCCGCTCGATACCCGCATGTCCAATTCCAGGGACGTTCTCAGCGCAGACCCAATCCGGGCGGCCCTCGCGAACGAGGCGTAGGTATGCCGGCCAGAGGTCCGCCGCGTTGTTCCGGCCGCGCGCGGCGGTGCTGAACGGCTGGCAGGGGAAGCCGCCACAGAAGACCTCGGCGAAGCCGGGCTCGACGGTGAGTGAGCGGATGTCCCCGAACACCGGAACGTCCGGCCAGTGGCGGCGCAGCGTCGATACACAGTCAGGATCGGACTCGCAGAAGGCGAGGGTCCGCATGCCAGCTCGCTCCAGACCGAGGGAGAAGCCGCCGATGCCGCTGAAGAGGTCGAGGACATTCATGCCCCCAGATACTTCGCTCGGATGGCCGGCATCAGGCGAGCGGCGCGCTGGCCTCGGTGCGACAGCGGCGTGTAGAGCATGGCCTGCTGGTTCAGCCGCAGGAACAGCATCACGGCGCGGACTTTCCTGTCTTCGCATCCGCGCTGCGCGCTCACCGTGAAGCCCTCCGCTCCGCCAACGCCGCGCGCACCCACCGCACCGCGCGCCAACGAAAGCGCGTGCGCCGGAAGAACTCCCCATCCGGCAGCCCGCTCACGTACACCACCCAGCGGCGCGCGCGCAGATCCACCTGCAGGGAGAAGTCCGGACCCATGCCGGCGGAGAGTTCGTAGGTGCTCGCGTGGGCATCGCTCACGCGCAGGCCGAGCGCCGCGAACGGCGCCATGTAGGAGCTAGCGGGGTCCAGCGGCGTGCGGGAGAAACGCCACTCGTCGCACAGGTGGCACCGGTTCGAGTAGCCGGTCGCCTTCTTGCCGCGTGTCTGCCACGCGTGATCGGTCACGAGGACGCACCAGAGCCAGCGGCGCACGTTCATCGCAGCCGCTCCGTGAGGTCGTCCTGGTTCGCGGCCGCGCAGCGCGCGTAGTAGCGCACCAGCAGATCGCGCAGCTGCCGCCCTACTACCTCATCGCTGTACGCGGGATCGAACGCCCGGCGGATGAGGGCATCCCCATCGAGCGCCACGCTGATGCTCTCGCGCGCGGCGTCCTGATAGAGATCGTCCTGAAAGCCCGAGGAAAAGGCCTCCGCGCACGCTTCGAGCTGACGCTCGCGCGGCAGGTCGTCGAAGTCGGGGCGGGGGTCCGGGGTGCGCAGCTGACGGCTGGGGGCCGTGCGGGGCTGGGCGAGCGTGTCCATCGTGCGGTCTCCGATCCTTCGGCCGGGTGGCCTTGGATCGAGACACTACACCGCTGGTTTATAATCGTCAACCGTCGGTTTATATCTCGCGTTTTTTCGTGGCTCGCCAGGCGAAGAAGATCAGCGCGGCGATGATGAAGAGGGAGATTCCTAGGGATATGTGATGATTGAGCTCTTCCGATTCCGATTTACGGCGCCAACGAGCGCGCTCAGCGACTTCGGAGGCGCAGGCAAACACCGCCTCCCGGCATTGCAATGCACTGTAGGTCACGCACTCACCGATGTCCTCGCGTGAGGCCTGGGATAACAGCTCGGGACAGTAGCGCTTCGCATCAGCCAAGCGTGCTTCATCGCGGGCCAGCTGCTGATCACATTGTTCGACGGTGAGGCCGGCCTCAGCGCAGGCCTGTTCGTAGGAGATAATGGGCACTCGGCTTATGTCCTGAGTTTCACCGAACGGTTTCTGGCTCCAATATCGTTAGGACGCCGAACTCTGTCAGCGAGGCGGCTTCTTCCCGTCCCGCGAAGGGGAGGCAGCCTTGAAAGGGCGCGCCTTCCGCTTTTTGGCGGCGGCGCGCCGCTCCTGGTCGCGCATCGCCAGCCTGACGAGCGCCTCGTCGTCGACCTGAGCCCATTCGGCAATTTTCCGCACGGTCGGATACTCGGGTATCGAGCCGCCCTTCCACTTCGAGACGTGCTGCCCTCCAGATTCGTGGCCGCAGAATTTTGCGAGTGCGGCTGGACGCCCACGAAGGCCATCGGGCGGGGGTGCAATCGCCTCGGAGAACCAGTCCGTGAAGCTCTGGTAGTCGTCTGGGTTCGGCGCAGGGTCTGAGCGTCGCTGAAACACAACCATCGGTTGATATTGAGGGCCTGGTGACGGGCATGGCAATAAACAGGTGGTAGACATTAATAAACCAGTGGTGTATTTAACCGGGCATGGACGCAATCCCAGAGACGACCCAGGCAGCCGTAAGGGCTCTCGGCAGGCAGATCGACCTCGCGAAGAGGCTCAATGTCAGTCCGCAGGCCATCTCGAAGTGGAAGCGCACCCGGATTCCCGCCGAGCGCGTCCTGCAGGTGGAGGCGGCGACGGGCGTGTCCCGCCATGATTTGCGCCCCGACCTGTATCCCCGCGATAACGCGGCCTAGTTCGTGTTCTTGCTCCGCAGCATGGGGACGGGCCGGAATCCGCGCAAAGCGGCACGACTTATTCCGCCGCGATTTGACGGAACTTCATGCCGAAATCTTCTGAGCGCGCGACGGCGTTCCAATTCGACCGCCCGGTCGCAGCCGATTCGGCGGTTTGACTTACTGCATACAGTGGTCGGCGCAGGCTCAGTCGCCGGGCCGCAGGCCGTGCTTCAGGAGCGTTTGCTGGCAGCGCCGCAGCTCCTTCAGCAGCGCGACCGCGCCGCAGATCAGCCAGGCCGTGGCGACCCCGACCACTATCAGGTAGGACCACTCCCCGCGCCGCAGCCAATCGAGCAGCAGCAGGGCCAGGGCACCCAGCACCAGCACGTTGGTGATCAGGACCCCGGCCTTGTTCGTGTCGTCCGTCATCTCCGCCCCTCCCGTGTAGGAAACCCGTCGCGTTGCAAGGCGGATTCTCTCGCGGGACGGGGCGGGGTCCAATCCCGCAGCGCAGCGGCAGGGCCTCCCTGATGTCCGCAGGGGGGGCACACCAGAACATCGGGCGGCGGCGGTTCCTGGCTGGGCTCGCGGCGCTGCCGGTTGCGATGGCGGTGCGCGAGCTCCTGCCCGCCCGCGACATCTGGGCGGCGACCGGCGTGCCCGAAGGCCTGCCGGGGATGATGTCCGTCGAGGAGATGCTCCAGCAGTACCACCCCTCGCTGACCGTCGCGAAGCTGCAGCGGGCGATCCGCAAGCTCAGGGCGATGGGAGTGCCCGACGAGGTGGTGGCCCTGAGCCGTGACCACCTGCACATAGGGTGGTATCGGGTCGGGCTCGACTTCGCGGACGAGGGCGCGGACGTCACGGTCGTAACGACCACAGCAGGCACGCGCTGATGGCCGGCTGGATCAAGTGGGAGAAGGATCTCGAGACGGACCCGCGCTTCGTCCGCCTGGTGCGTGACATCCGTCACGCTCATGTCACGCAAGTGCGTGACACCTCGGCCGAGGGTGCGCTGCCTGCGACCGCAATTTCGACTCTCACGGCCGGTGCTCTGCTCCGATTCTGGTGCTACGCCGACACTCACATCCGCCAGGACGACACGCTCGACCTTGGGCCGGCCGATATCGACGAGCTGGTCGGGGTGCCCGGGTTCGCTGCCGCTTTGCCGGAAGATTGGCTCGTGGTGCTCGACGACCGTCATGTCGAATTGCCGGGATATCAATCACATAACGGCGTCGAGGCGAAGAAGCGGGACCTCGCGCAGAAGCGGCAGGAGCGCAAGCGGTCTCGAAATGGCCGCGAACCTGTCACGCAGGTGCGTGACGGCAGCGTGACCTCTGTCACGCAGGTGCGTGACCAGACCAGACCAGACCAGACCAAGACCAGACCTAGACCACACACAGAGACGCGCGGGCGCGCAGGCGCGCAGGAGCCGGACCGGGACGAGGACCAGGAGCCCGACAAGAGCCGGGAGGGGCTGGAGGACATGCCCGAGCCCGGGAGAGGTTCGGAGAGTCCACAGTTCGACGACTTCGAGCAGATGCAGCTGGTCAAAGCCGCCTACCCGCGAGGCTCGGGCCGAGCCGACTGGATCACCGCCGAACGGGAATGCAACCGCCGCCGCGATGAGGGCGTGACCTGGCCCCAGCTCGCCGACGCCGCCGCCCGATACGCCGCGTACATCGCCGCGATCGGCAAGACCGGCACGCAGTACGTGCTCAACCCCGCCAAGTTCTTCGCCGGCAGCAGCGGGCCCTGGTCCGACGAGTGGCAGCCGCCGGCCGCCCCCACGCCCCCGATACCGCGCGCGCCGACCCGCACCTGGCGCCCACCCCCCGACGAGGACGAAGCCCATGCTCAGCGCTGACTATCCCGAATTCGAGACCGTCATTCGCGGGCTGGAGACCGTGTTCGGCAAGGCGCTCGACGACGTGACCATGCGGGCGTACTGGGGCGCGCTGCGCGATGTGCCGCTCGAGACGGTGCGGGCCAAGGCGGCCGAGTGGCTGAAGCGCGGGAAGTACTTCCCGAAACCGTTCGAGCTGCGCCCGAAGGACACCACGCCCGTGGCGGACGTGGACGAGCGCTCACGGCGGGACCTCGAGCGGATGAACCAGGCGAGCGGCGCGTTCTGGGACCGGGAGCTGCGGGCGAACCCCATCGCCACGAAGTGGGCGATCCTGGTGGCCTACGAAGCGCGCACGACGCTGTGCGACCCAGGCTCGAGCGAGTACCAGCGCCGAACGGAGTTCGCGCGCCACGCCCGGTCGCGGCTGATGGCCGAAGAGCCGAGGGTCGCCGCGTGATCCCCGACTGGCGCAAGGAATCCCGGTTCGCGGAGCGCGTCGAGCAGCACAGCGACGCGGACGTATTCGCCGGGCTCACGACCGTCGAGCAGCGCCGCGACCGCATCCGCGAGTCGATCGCGAAGCACGACCTCGCCGCCCAGGTGTGCGGCCAGGACGAGAAGCACCAGCCCCTCACCTACGCCCAAGTTTTCGAGCGGCTCTATGGCGAGCCGCTCACGCCCACCACCACTGAGGTACACCCATGAACCTGTCGCTTTCCTCCCGCCCCTGCCTCATCGGGGCATCGATCAACACGCGCACCGAGAAGCACGGCGACGAGGACGTCCCGGCCGTCGACATTCCGGTAGCCGGAATCATGCTCACGGCCGAGGAGCTCGGAGCGCTCGTGGGCGATGCCTACGCGCACAAGGCGCTCTTCGACACGAAGGGCAAGCGCATGGATCCCGCCCTGCCCTACTTCGAGTCGTTCCAGCTCAAGCACAAATTCGAGGGCGCGGCCGTCGACTTCGAGCTCGGGTTGCACAAGCAGCACGTCGGGCTCGATGGCGCGAAGCTCGCGGGCATCAAGCTCACGCCGCGCGCCGGCGGGCTCACGGAGATGTCCTGCAAGGTGCAGTGCGTGCTCCATGCTGCCGATGACGTCGGGCAGCTCATCCAGCACCTCAACCGCGAGGCGCAGATCGAGGTGACGGATGCCGCGCAGGTCGAGGAGAAGGCATCGAGCAAGCAGCAGGATCTGCCGATAAACAACTTCGGCGACGGCGAGCAGCCCGAAGGCGACACCGGCAAGGGCAAGCGCCGCGGGCGCAAGCCTCGCGACGGCGCCGAGGCGACGCACTGAGACCGATGCGCCTCGACGACCTCAACCCGGACCAGCAGCGCTCGCTCCTCGCAGCGGCGGGCGTTGCTGATCCCCCCAAGCGCAAGCCGAGCGCCCGCCAGGACGCGGTCGATCGGTTCGCGTTCCACACCCGCGCCTATCGCTTGCCCACTCCCGAACGAGAACTCTGCTTCGCCAAGCACATCACGCACCGCACCAAGAACGGCCAGATTCGCGGCCGCCAGTGGCGCTTCGACTTCGCATGGCCGGCCTTCATGGTCGCCGTCGAGATCGAAGGCCTCGTCGTCGCCAAGCTCGGCGGGCGCCTGGTCGTCACCGGCCGGCACGCCACGATCGACGGCATGCGCGAGGACATGCGCAAGTACGCCGTCGCGGCCGAACTCGGCTGGTACGTGATCCGCTTCGAGCAGTCGATGGTCAAATCCGCCGAGGCGATCGGGAGTACGCAGCGCGTGCTCACCGCGCGCGGCTGGAGCCAATGAGGAGGGGTTATGAAACACGTCGACATCATCCGCCAGCGCATCCTGCGGGGCATGGCCTCGGAGTTGATCCGCCTGCGCACCTTCGTCTCGATGACGGACGGCAACACCGAAGTGGTGGCCAGGCTCGAGGGCAAGGAAGGCAACGATCTCCTGGCACGCGTCACGGAGAACCTGCTCGCAGAACTCGGGCACGTCACGCAGGTCACGGCCGACGATCCGGCCTCGTTGTCGAGGCGTAGGGGCCGCGGCCGGATCGCGCAGCCGCGAGGCGAATGAACGCATCGGCCCCAGTGGCGGCCGAGAAGAGTGCTTACGATCGCCTCAACCAGCCGCTGCAGCGGTTCGTCGACGAGTACCTCTCCGGCGAGAAGCCAACTGCGATCGCAAGAAAGCTGCGACCCGATGCGAAGACGCCGTCGCAGACGGCGTGGAAGTGGCTGCGCCGCCCGGATGTGCAGGCGGCGATCGATGAGCGCAAGCACCAGATCCTCGAGGAGGTCGGGATCTCGCAGGCGATGATCGTGCGCGAGCTGGGCCGCATTGCCTTTGGAGACCCCCGCGCGCTCTACGATGCGCATGGACAACTGCGCCCCCTCGACCAGCTGGACGAGGAGTCGGTCGCCATGCTCGCAAGCGTCGAGACCACCGAGCGCAACACCTACAGCGGCAAGGGAAAGACACGGCGCCGCCTCCAGACGATCACCCGCAAGGTGCGCCGCTGGGATAAGCGGCAGGCGCTCGTCGACCTGGCCAACTTCGCCGGCCTCGGTGAGAAGGGTTCGAACACGAGCACCGTTTTCAACATCCAGATCAACCTGTGACGAGCATCACCTACAACTCGCCGGGCCCGATCGCGAGCCAATACCTGCGATCGAATGCCTTCATTGCCGGCATGCGCGGGCCGATCGGCTCGGGCAAGTCCGTCGCCTCGGTGGTGAAGCTGATCATCAACGCGCGCGGCCAGCGCCGCGGGCCCGACGGCTGGATCCGCAGGCGCACCGCGATCTTCCGCAACACCGTGCCGGACCTGAAGACCACGACGATTCCGACCTGGCATCAATGGGTGCCGCAGGAGGCGGGCCATTGGGTGGATTCAGGCCCTACCCGGCACGAGATAGTCGACCACACCAATCGCTTCGCGTGGGACGTCTGGTTCGTAGGCCTCGACAAGCCGAAGGACGTGAAGAAGGTCCTCTCGATGGAGCTCTCTGATGCGTGGTTCAACGAGGCGCGCTTTGCGCCGAAGGCCATCATCGACGCCCTCTCCGGCCGCGTGGGCCGCTACCCGTCCGTGCGCGACGGCGGCTGCGACAACGCGCAGATCTTGCTCGACACTAACAGCCCCGACACCGATCACTGGTGGTATGTGCTCGCTGAGCGGGATGAGTCCACGCCCAAGGGGAAAGAGATCTGGGAGTCGACCCGCAAGGCCGAGGAAGAGCTGCGCGTCGCAGGCATCCTCACCAAGGGCCAGCGGCTCTTCGAGTTCTTCGCTCAGCCATCCGCGGAATCACCGCACGCGGAGAACCTGCCGAACCTGCGCCCGGGCTACTACGCCTTCGCCAAGGCGGGAAAGTCCGAGGATTACATCAAGGTCTATATCCGCAACGAATACGGCTTCGTTGTCGACGGCAAACCGGTGTACGACCAGTACCGCGACCTGATCCACTGCAAGCCGTTCGAGCTCGTGCGCGGGCTCCCGCTGTCCATCGGGCTCGACTTCGGGCTGACGCCGGCGGCCATCATCGGACAGCAGCTGCTCAACGGCGCCTGGCGCTCGCGCTACGAGCTCGTCGCCACGAACCTCGGCGTGAAGCGCTTCGGAGAGCAACTGAAGAACTTCCTCGAGCGCACCGTGCCCGGCTTCGAGTATCGCAACATCACCGGTGACCCCGCCGGCGAGCAGCGCGACGCCGAGGAGCGCACCGTGTTCAAGATCCTGGAGGCCGCCGGCATCTATGCGAAGCCTGCCCCGACGAACGAGTTTTCGCTGCGCGCCGATGCAGTGAACACGTCTTTTGGTCGCCTCATCGACGGCGAGCCCGGGCTGATCATCCACCCGGACTGTGCCGTCACCCGCAAGGGCTGCATCGGCGGCTACGCCTGCAAGCGCACCTGGTCGGGCACGATGGAGAAGTTCAGCTCCGAGCCCGACAAGAACGAGTACAGCCATCCGTGCGAGGCCCTGCAATACAAGCTCCTGGGCGGCGGTGAGCATCGCGTCGTGCTCGGCAAAACGAAGCGCGCGCCCGGCTCGCGGCCACGCCGCGCGATCACCTGAGAGGTGAACCATGTCGAAGAAGCACAAGGCGCTCGGTCCGAAGGACCTCCCCGATTCCAACCCCGATGAGGAGATCGGCGAGCTGAAAGCGGACCTCGCCGCCACCCTCGAGCGCGTGGGGCCGCACGCCTACGCCGACTCGACGGCTCGCAAGTTCCACTTCGGCGAGTACAGCCCCCTGCGCACGAGGCGCCGCAAGTACGCGGTAACTTGATTCCGTAACTCGCCCCTCGGACAGTCCGTGCGAAATTGCGTCGAGTGGAAGGCGGGGGTGTCATGGCGGAATGGTTGGTGGCTAGCGCAATCGCTGGGGGGACGGCCCTGGCAGGTGGCGCGGCGGTAAAAGCCGGCTACCGAGAGCTCACCAAGACGCCGAAGCTGCCTAGTCAGCCACGGCCGCCGACCATCGATGACGCCCGCCGCCGCCAGGTCGAAGGCGATCGACTGCGGCAACGCATGGGCATGGCCGGCAACATCTTCGGCGGCAGTGCTCCCTCGACGCCCACCGTAGGGCAGAAAGTGCTGCTCGGCCAATGAGCGACGACGCCTCCTCGATCATCCGTCACCAGAACGAGCTCGAAAGCAACCGCTCGACGCTCTCCTCGTGGTGGCAACAGATCGGCGACCTCGTCGACCCGACCTCCCCCACCTACCAGATCACCGCCGAGGACGGCGAGCGCCGCACCGACCGCGCACACGACATCACCGCGATCGTGGCGAAGGAGCGGCTCGCCGCCTTCCTGAACGAGGGTGTCACGCCGCGGGACACCGTCTGGCACACCCTCGCCCCCGAGGATGACGAGCTCGCGGACGACGAGGAGGCGAAAGAGTTCCTAGAGCGCCTGGCCGCCGCGCTCTTCAAGCGCCGCTACGCCTCGACCGCGAACTTCGTGTCCCAACGGCAGGAGAACTATTCGAGCATGTCGGTGATCGGGAACTACTCCCTGTTCGTCGACGAGGCCCCGGACGGCTCCATGCGCTACCGCGGCCTGCCCATGAGCGAGGTCTTCTGGGCGGAGAACCACCAGGGGCTGATCGATACCCAGTACCACCGGTACCAGCTCGAGGCGCACAAGGCGGTCGACAAATTCGGGCCCCTGTGCCCGGCCCGCGTGAAGGAGGCGGCCGAGCGCAGCCCGAGCAGCAAGCACGAGTTCATCTTTTGCGTCCGCCCGAACGAGGACCGCAAGCCCGGCGCGCTCGACTGGCGCGGCTGGGATTACGCCGCGTACGACGTCTACGTCGGCGACCGCAGCGTCATTCGCCGCGGGGGCTTTCGCACCTTCCCCTTTGCGAACGGCCGCTTCATGAAGTCCCCGCGCGAGACCTACGCGCGAGGCCCCGCGATGATGGCCTGGGGCGCGATCCTCACCGTCAACGACCAGAAGCGCGTCGTGCTCAAGGCTGCGCAGAAGGACGTCGACCCGCCGATCCTGTGCACCGAAGACGGCATCCTCGACGCGTTCAACATGCGCTCCGGCGCCATGAACTACGGCGGCCTGAGCGAGGACGGAGCCGAGCTCGTGAAGCCCTTCACCAGCCAGGGCCGCATCGAGATCGGTGTCGAGCTCATGGAGCACGAGCAGCGCGCCATCAACGAGGCGTTTCTGGTGTCGCTCCTGCAGGTGGTCGTCGAGAAGGGCCCGATGACGGCCACCGAGACGCTCGCCCGGCTCCAGGAGAAGGCCGAGCTCCTGTCCCCGACCACCGGGCGCCTCGAGGCCGAGGACCTGGGCGTAATGGTCGAGCGCGAGATCGACATCTACACCCATTCGAGCGCCGGCCGCTGGGTGCTCGAGCAGATGCCGGACTCGCTGCGCGAGCGGCAAGGCGCGTGGAAGAACGTCTTCACCTCTCCGCTGTCGCGCGCGCGCCGTGCCGGAGAGGCCCTCGCCATCATGCGCACCTGGGAGGCCGCGGGCGTGATCGCTGGCGTCGACCCGGACGCCATGCTGATCCTGAAGGGGCCGGAGTCGGTGCGTTCCATCGGCGAGATCAACGGCATGCCGGCGAAGCTCATGCGCACAATCGATGAAGTCGAGAAAATCGCCGCGCAGCGCCGCCAGCAGCAGGCGATGACCACGATGGCGCAGCTCGCACCTGACGTGACCGGCGCCGCGAAGAACATTGCCCAGGCGGAGCAGATCCGCCGCTCGACCGCCGCATGACCCCGGCCGAGATGGCGCGCCAGGCGCGTGAGGCTTTCGCGAGGAAACGCGCCGCCTACAACGACACCCTCACCACCGACATGGCGGTGATCGTCTCGAAGTGGAAGCTCATCCGCCTGTGCCTGCACGCACTCGTCTCGCCGCGCCCGGCGTATCGCCTGCTCTTCAAGGGAGGCCGTGGCGACCTGCACCCGGCCGCGCACATCGTCCTCAAGGACCTGGAGCACGTCTCTCGATTCACCCGCGGCGCGCTGGTCATCAGTCCAGTGACGCGCATGACAGATTCCCACGCGACGGCGTACCGGGACGGAATGCGCGACCTGTACATCCGCATCCGCATGATGGCTGACCTCGACGGGGGCATAACCGAGGACTACTCCGATGCTGATTAAGCGCTTTCGATTGCAGGACCCCGACAACGGCGGAGGTGGTGGTGGCGGCGGCGGTGGGGGTGGCGGCAATCCCTGGTATGGCGCCATCCCGGCTGATCGCCCGCCGGAATTCCGTGAATGGGTCGGCTCCAAGCAGTTCGCCGACCCCATCGTCGCGCTCGAATCGCACTGGAACACGGCGAAGCTGCTCGGCGCGCCCGAGGACCAGGTGCTGCGCCTGCCGAAGGCGGACGACGCCGACGGCTGGTCCAAGGTGTGGGGACGCCTCGGCCGACCCGAGAAGGCCGAAGGCTACGAGCTGCCGGTGCCCGAGGGCGACGACGGCGAATTCGCGAAGTTCGCCGCGGGCGCCTTCCACACCGCAGGCGTGCCGAAGGCGATGGCGCAGGCCGTCGCGAAGGCGGTGAACGAGCACGTCGCGAAGAGCATGCAGGTGCGCGCTACCCGGTTGCAGCAGGAGTCCGAGACGCAGCTCAATGCGCTGAAGAGCGAGTGGGCGGGCAAGTTCGATGAAAACTCCGAGTTCGGCCGCAAGGCACTCGCGGCCGCGGGCAAAGCAGCCGGCTTCGACGAGAAGGATCTCGCCGCCGTCGAGTCCGCGATCGGCACGAGCAAGATGTTGAAGTTCATGTTCGCCGTCGGCGCGGGGCTGAAGGAAGCTGATCTCGGCGGCGGAGGTGGCGGTGGTGGAGGCGGCCCCAACATGACGCCCGAGCAAGCCGCCACCAAACTGCAGGAGCTGCGCGAGAAGCGAACGAAGAACGAGATCTCCGCCGACGACTATCTCAAGCAGGCGGATGTGCTCGCGCCGATCATCGCGCGCGCGGGGGCTTGATTCCGTAACTGAAGCCTCGCAACGTCTGCGCCGTCCGGGTGCAAGCGACCGCAAGGAAGCACAGAGGGCCGGAGTGATCCGGCCCTCGACTCCCGAACCGAACCGCCGATTAGCGAGGGTCCCTCGCCCGGCTGAATGACGGTCAAGCCGTCCGCCGCCCGGGCGTATCCCGGGAAGAAGTGGCCCCGATCCCAGGACTAGCCCTTCGAGAACCGCAGTTTCAACGCGCTTTTCGGAGCCTAGTTTTATGGACACCGTCCCAGCCCACTACGGCCAGCAGTTCTCGACGAACCTGAAGGCCCTTCTCCAGCAGAAAGTTTCCCGCCTCCGTCCGACCGTGGACGTGAAGAGCGGCTACCGTGGCGAACAAGTGAGCCCGGTCGACCAGCTCGGCCCGGTCGAGATGAAGGAAGTCGAGGACCGCGACGCACCGAAGCAGAAGAGCACGCTTCCGCGCGAGCGGCGCTGGGTCGCTCCTCTCGACGCCGACCTCACCCTGCGGATCGACACCTTCGAAAAGTTGCGGCTCCTCATGGACCCGAACTCGGAGTACGTGCAGGCCGCGCACATGGCCGCCGAGCGCAAGTTCGACGACCGCATCCTCAACGGCTACTACGCGAGCGCGATGACCGGCAAGACCGGCTCGACACCGAAGGCCTTCCTCGCCGGCAACGTCATTGCCGTGAACTACGGCGCGGGCGCGAACGTCGGCATGACGGTGCCGAAGCTGCTCGAGCTCAAGCGGCTGGCGCGCGTGCGCGAGATCGACATCAAGGCCGATCCGATCACCGTCGTGCTGACCTCCGGCGAAGAGCAGGACCTGCTCAAGGAAGCCCAGGTCATCTCGCTCGACTACAACGACCGGCCCGTGCTGGTCGATGGCGAGCTGAAGTCCTTCCTCGGCTTCCGCTTCGAGTACTGCGAGCGGGTGCCCGTGGACGGCGACACCTATCGCCGCGTGCCGGCCTACTGCAAGTCGGGCGTGCACCTCGCCATCTGGGAGGACATCCGCACCTCGATCAACAAGCGCGTCGACATCAAGGGCGAGCCCTGGGAGGTCTACGTGTACCTGGTCGCCAACGCGACGCGCATCGAAGAGGAGAAGTGCTTCGAGATCAAGTGCGCCTAACCGGCGCACTGGTCTAGAGCCTCGCTCTTCAAACCTCGGGAGAAACGTTCATGGGTGTCGTTCACATCAAGTCCACTCCGATCACCAATGCGGACGCCATCCCGCGGGTGGTCAACGACGGCAGCGTCACGGCGCTGCAGCTGAAGGAAGCCGTCGCCGCGAAGGAAGTGCCCGCGACCTCCGATGCCAACTCGACCGTGCGCATGGCCCGGGTGCCCTCGAGCGCTCGCGTCGCGGCGGTGATCTTCGCATCGGCGGCCTCTGGGGCCACCGGCCAGGTGCACATCGGCATCTACGAGACGGCGGCAAACGGCGGAGCGGTGGTCGATGCCGACTTCTTCGCCTCGGCCCTGGATCCGGGCGGCGGTGCCATCGCATCGACGGACGTGACTCACGAGGCCGGCGGCTCGGGGTTCACGCTCGCGAAGGCTGAGATGCCGCTCTGGCAGGCGCTCGGCCTCACCGCCGACCCGAACAAGGACTACGACGTCGCGCTCACCGTCGCCGAGGCCATCGCCGACGCGACCGTGATGAAGCTCGCGGTCCGGTACGGCGTGTAACCACGCGGGGGGCCTTCGGGCCCCCCGCCTTCTTCGGAGAGGGCAGGCATGGCGACACGTCGCTACAAGATCTCGGTCGGCGAGAACGAGCACCAGATCGTCGAGGAGGCCGGCGCCGCCGTGAATTCGGATGCGGTCGAACTGACTGTCGAACTGGCCACGACCACCGTGAATGTGCCGGGCGGCACACGCGCGATCACCCGAGACGAAGTGCTGCTGTCGCTCGAGAAGATCCGAAACCATATCGTCTCGAAGCCCTGGCCGCCGGCCTGACCATGGGCGCGCGCGCACAAGTCATCGACGGCTACCTCGAGCCGGCCGGCTTTCTGGCCGTTGCCGACCTCTCGGCCGCCGCCGAGTTGACCGTCCCTCCAGACGCGAAGCTCGCCCTCATCCAGGCCGAGGGCGAGGACGTCCGCTGGCGCGACGATGGCACCGACCCCACCGACAGCGCCGGCATGCTGCTCGAAGCGGGCCAGACGCTCGTCTACAACGGCAACCTGCAGGCGATCCGCCTCATCGAGGCGACGGCGAGCGCCACCCTCAACGTCTCGTTCTACAAGTAGGCGGGCGCCATGGCGACGACGTGGCAGCTCCCGGTCGCGGCGGACGGGCGCCGGCATTCCCGCCCTCTGACCTCCATCACGCAGCCTGTGCTAACCGTCACGGCCGTCGACGGTGAAACGCTTCGCGCCGCACTCACCACGCCGTCGACGAGCTCCGTACCGATCGCAAGCTACAGCCTCGAGGCATCCGCCAGCGAGGGCTCCGGATATAGCGAGCTGACGGCCGCCTACGACGGCAGCTACGACCTGGGCGGCCTGGCGAACAGCACGCGGCGCTACTTCCGTGCGCGCGCAACCGACGAGGCCGGGCGGGTGGGCCCGTACTCGGCCGTGAAGTCCGACGAGACGCTGCCGGCGCCCCCGCCGGTAGGAGGAAGCAATCGGCGCATGAGCCTGTGGCTCATCTCGAGCATCGACTTTGCCGCCATGAGCAGCGCGCAGCGCGAGCTCGTCGCGATGCACGACTCGGTGACGATCCATCATCACCCAGGGCTCTCGAACGGAGTTCTGGATACCTGGGCGGAGGACATCACGGAGCGCGCGCTCGCCCAGGGGCACCCCATCCTGATCACGCTCTATGGGAACCACAGCGAGATCAGCAGCACCGCGGGCGCCTTTGCGACGCTGCGCGGGCTGTTGGAGAGCTTCGGTGCCTTGGGATCGATCGTCGCGGGCGCGGTGTACGGCCGCACGTCGTACCCGAACGGCACCATCATGACGGTGTTCACGGCGACCAACTACGCGATCAACGAATGCACCCAGCGCCTGCGCAGCGGCCGCCGGCTGACGTGGGTGTACTGGAACTACCTCCTCAACACACTGAACCGCCGGGCTTTGCAGTTCATCAAGGGCTTCGACCACGACAACGCGCGGACGTACTCACTGAACAGCTACGACCGCGACGAGAATGGCACCGCGGACAGCAAGAGCGGAGCGGGCTTCCGGAACGCGCTTCGCACGGCGCAGCTGCAGAGCGCCGAGGATTTCTACAGCCTGGCGCCGAGCGACTGGACCGTAGGCGCCAACGGGCTCCAGTCGATGTTGATGGCGTACATCCTGGACGGCATCGACGACCGTGCGGCGTGGGTCGCCATGACGACGGGCGTGAACCGCAAGCGCCGCGGGCTCATCGAGAGCTTCTACGGTAAGGCCAACTCGCGCGGAGGCGTCTGGATCTACGTCGGCACCTCGGCCACCACGCCGAGCAACTGGAACGGGGTCATAAACCTCGAAACTGGCGCCGTGCTCAACAGCGCGCCGCCGATCGGGACCCGCTGCAAGGGCACATTCGGCGGGTTCGGCAGCGGCGTGAACTATGTCCTCGGCGGCGGCAATCCCCGCGTGTTCCCGATGCTGAAGCTCGCGCACGAGTGCGGCGTCCACATCGAGGACCGCAGCCAGATCCGCATCGGCGTGCTGCTGCCCGCGGCTTCGCGAACGATCAACGGGACGCTCTACAGCTTCCTCGGCATGACGCAGGTGCGCAAGCACTACCGCTTTTCGGTCGGGGTGGGGCTCATCGTGTCGGAGTGCTCGGTGGGCGCCACCGACAGCAATACGGAGTACGGCGCGGCGATCGTCGTCGATGAGCAGCGCATCCCGCGTGGCCCGGCGCTCACGGGCCCCACCGTGGTGGTCGGCGCGAATGGCGACGGCACGCACTCGCGGCTTTGGGAAGGGCCTGGCAGCGGTGCCGTGAGCCGCGTCTGCGCGTTCCTCAATCCGGAGGACAATTCGACGGCGCGGACCATCAACCCGAACACGACCTATCCGCCGGGCCCTGGGAAGGCGTGGTATCGACCTAACGCTGCGCTCTACGCGAGCCAGGACACCGCCATCAATAACGGCGCGAAGCAGACCACGGGCTACTCGCTGCCGTTGGCCGATGTCATCTTCTTCGAGGAGAAGGCGGCGTGAGCATCGGCCCGGTCAATCCTTGGGCCGCGTTCACGGTCAACAGCCCGCACGGCGTGAGCCTGGGCGCGCTGCCGAACGGCGGAGCCAATGCCCTGCTGGCGCTGCTGGTCACCTACGAGCAGACGGGCGGCACTCGCCCCGACGTGTCCGCTTCGATCGGCGGCCAGTCAGCCACATTGCGTGCCGTGTACCACGTCAGCGGCGCCACGAATTTCAACGGCGTCGACGTCTTCATCTGGAACGCGGCCAAGATCGCCGCGATGTCGGGCAGCTCGATCGCGCTCTCGGGTGCGAACGGCTACCCCGCGCCGAGCACGAACAACGGCGTGCAGTGGACATGGGCGATGCTGCGGGACGTGGACCAGGCCGCGCCCACCCTGACGCCTGGCTTCAAGTCGGGCAACTCCGCCACGACGACGATCGACAATCCGGCGCCGCCGGCCTCGGACTACTCGATCATCGCGGCGTGCTCGAGCGCGGAATCGAACAACTTCACGACAGCGCCGGCGAACCACTCCGAGACCCTCGATACCGCGGCAGGCTTCCACCTTGCCGGCCTCTGGGAGGGACTGGGCATCTCCTCCGGGTCGCGCGTCGTCACGCAGAATGCGACCAGCACGCGCATCTGCTGCTCGCAGCTCGGGTTCAACGAGGACATCGCGGCCTCGCCGCCGGTGCTCGCGACCATCACCCAGAACCCGCAGGAAGGCGACACGATCACCACGACGGGATCGAACCTGCAGAGCGCGGTGCTGGAACTCGACGGCGTGGAGCAGACGCCCATCGACAACAGCGGCGGATCCGGCGGCACTTACACCTGCGTCCTCGGCGACAACCGCTACGACGTGGCTCTCGATGCGGAAGTGACGACAGGCGCCGGCACCGACACCCTCGAGGACGAGGTGACGATCGCCCCGCCCGACAACAGCCAGCTTCTCTTGACGGTGGCACCGCTGGCCGATCCCGCGGAGCGCATCCCGGGCGTGACGGCTGCCGGCCAGCAGGTGCTGCTCTACGACCCGACGGGTGACTTCGAGGACATCCCGGGCGACGTCACCGGCTACACGAACGGCGCGTTCAGCACCATCGCAGGCGACGGCACCTTCAAGTCCAAGGTGCACGGCTCGGTCTGGAGCACGCCGGAGACGAACACCGTCGAGGATCCACCCGTCGAGGCGCCGCCCACTTTCGACGGCCCCGACATCGACGACGTGCGCTACGAGCTCGGCGAGGCCATCACGCCGCTCGACCTGTCCGGGCGCTTCAGCGATGCGGGCGAGTTCGGGCTCTTCCGGCTCGGCGCCACCCTGGGCAGCTCGCTCGCGACCGGCGCCGGCGCGGCGTCGACGGCGCTCGTGCTCGAGGACGGGACCGACTTCGACCCAGGCCGCTACGTCATCATCGGGACGGGCTTCCCCATCGCCATCACGGCCCGGGACGGGAACGCGGTCACACTGCTCTTGCCGGCCACCTGGTCGGACGACACGGCGGTGACGCTGGTCGACGCGCAGCCGCTCACCATCTCCGGCCTGACCTTCCTCGACGGCGAGCTCGCAGGCGAGCCCGACGTTTTCGCCTCGACGTCCGACTGCTTCATCCGCGGCACCAACGGCAACGGCTTCGCCGACTCCGACCGCTTCCGCGTGATCGTCTTCGTGCCGATGCCGGATGTCATGGGCGAGACCCAGGACGACGCCCTCGATCTCATCGACGCCACCGGCATCTCGAACGTGCTGCGCCGCCGACGGGTGAGCCTCGACACGCCGGGCACGGTCATCGAGCAAAGCCCGGCCGCGGATGACGAGGTCGAGGCGGACGATACGGTCGAGATCGTCGTCGCGCGGGCAGCGACCGAGGCGGCTGGCACGGTGCGAACGCTGCGCGCCCGCGGCGGAATGAGGGTGCGGTAAATGGCTTCAGAGGTCTCGATCGGTAACCGTTCGCTCGACAAGCTCGGGGCGACGCACATCGTTTCCCTGGAGGATCGCGACCCAAAGGCGGTGGCGCTCAAGGAGGCCTATCCGGTGGTGCGGGATGCGGAGCTGCGCCGGCATCGCTATCGGTTCTCGCTCGGCCGCGCGCTGCTGGCCGCCTCCGACACGCCGCCGGAGTTCGGCTTCGACTTCGCTTACCCGCTGCCCACCGACTGCCTGCAGGTGATCCAGATCGGGGAATACGATCTCGGCCCCACGCCCAATGCGAGCCACCAGGCGCCGACGGAGCTGTGGTCGATCGAGGCCCGCGAGATCCTCACCGACTTCGCAGCGCCCCTGAAGATCCGCTACGTCCGCCGCATCACCGACGTCGGGCTCTTCGACTCCTGCTTCCTGGAGACCTTCGCCTCGCGCCTGGGCTACGAGACCTGCTACCGCATTACCGGCAGCAATGAGCGCGAGGACCGCTGCCTGCGCGACTACCGGATCGGGCTGAAGGAAGGGGTGCGCGCGAACGCCGTCGAGGTGGCGCCGACCTACCCGACCGACGATACCTGGGTGACGGCGAGGCTCGGGTGAGGATCATCACGCCCTGCAAGCACCCGGAGCTGTTCGCGGTGGAGGCCGTCTCGACCTGGGCGAACCGCGGGAGCGGCCGCGTCATCGGCGAGATCAAGCGGATGTCGAACATCGGCCCCGCCCCCGGCACGCTGATGTGGTGGGATGGGACGTATTGGAAGATTCTATCTCCGGTAGACGTGGTGATGAACACCACGATCGCGGCGGGGTCCCTGAGCACGAGTGAGCAGATTCTAGTGCAGGCGACGCTGCCGGCGGGGTTACTTCGCGCCGGCCGAACAGCCGTCTTTAGGGCGCTGTATGCGAAGGACGGCACCACGGACACGGCAACAGCGAGGCTGCGCCTGGGTTCCGCCGGAACTACGTCCGACACGACTCTTTCGTCCTCAACGGGATTCGGCGCTGCGAACCGCGCCTTCTGCTTGGAGCACTGGGTCACGTTGACCACTGCAACCAATCTTCGGACCGTCGCCTTGAATGCCATCAACGGCTTCACGCCCGGAGGCGGATCAAGCGGCGTGGTACCGAACAACGTCACGATACCGAACGCGGACTCGACCGCGCTGATTCTGAGCGCAGCGCTGACCATGAGCGGGACTTCCAATGCCCCCGCCGTGGCCAGCTTGGCGATGGAGCTGCGCCCATGATCCGCCTCCCCAACACCTTCGACCCCGCGACGGGCCGCCATTCCGCGATGTCGCAGATTCCGCCCCACGCCCTGCGCGTCGAGTACGGCGAGACCGAGGCCGTCGTGTACGAGCCGGGCGATGAACTGCCCGTCGAACCGACGCAGGACACCCAGCCCGACCTGAGTCTGGAAGAGCAGTTCCGCGCCCTGCGCAAGGAGCTTGAGGACGAGGGCGTGATTGCCAAGCGCGAGTATGTCAAAGGCGACGACCCGCAAACCGCCGAAGTCGAGAAGGGCTTCTGGCGACGCGCGCTCGAATTCGTAGGGGTGCGCTGATGGCCAAGGCTTCCCCGGCGCTCACCTCGAACAACGCGGGCGAACTCGGCACGACGCTCGCGGGGCGCACCGATCTCTCGAAGTACCCGAACGGCTGCAAGCGCATCGAGAACTTCGAGCCGCTGGTGCAGGGCCCACTGCGCCGCCGCGGTGGCACCCGCCATGCGAGCGCGGTGAAGGACCACACGAAGCGGACCTGGCAGGAACGCTTCGAGTTCAGCGCGACGCAGGCCTACATTCTGGAGTTCGGCCACGAGTACCTGCGCTTCTACACAGACCACGGGCCGCTGCTGGTCTCGGGCGTGGTGGCCTGGAGCAACGTCACCGCCTACGCGGCGGGCGACCTGGCCGTGCACCTCGGCGTGAACTACTACTGCATCGCCGCCCACACGAACCAGGCGCCACCGAACGCCACCTACTGGCACGCGCTCGAGGCGGACATCTACGAGATCCCGACGCCCTGGACGCTCACGGACCTCACCAACGAGGAAGGCGGCTTCGGCCTCGACATCGAGCAATCGGCCGACGTGCTCTACGTCGCGGGCGCCACGCGTCACCGCCCGCGCCAGCTCACCCGCTTCGATACGACCCGCTGGGTGCTCTCGCTCTACCCCGTGAAGCACGGGCCGTTCATGGAGCAGAACAAGGACGACGCCCTGGTGATGTGGGCCTCGGGCAAGACGGGCACCGTGACCGTGAAGGCGAACTTCAACGCCTTCGCCGCGACCGACGTCGGGCGGCTCCTACGCCTTCAGTCGCAGGACCTCGACGTGCCGCCCTGGCAGGCGAGCACGCGCGCGGAGATCGCGGTCGGCGACCTGCGCCGCCACGATGGGCGCACCTACAAGGCCCTGACCAACCACGAGACCGGCACCTCGGCGCCGATCCACGAATCGGGCGTGGCCAAGGACGGCGAGGACGTCGACGAGGATGACGGCAACCTCGGCGTCTACTGGGAGTTCCAGGACGCCGGCTACGGCATCGTCGAGATCACCGGCTACACGAGCCCGACGCAGGTCACCGCGACCGTGATCCTGCAGCTCCCCGCGAATGTGGTCGGCGTGGCGGCGACCCTGGATTCCGCCTCGCAGGCCTCCGAGGGCGCCATCTCGACGACCGCGCCGCACGGCTTCGCAGACGATCGCACCGTCACGTTCTTCGGCGTCGGAGGCATGACCCAGCTCAATGGGAAGTTCTTCCGCACCAAATCCGCGGCCGACGACGACTTCGTGCTCCTCGCCACCGATACCACTGGCTTCAGCGCCTGGACCTCCGGCGGTACGGTCGTCATGAACGCGACGCGGCGCTGGTCGCTCGGCGCCTGGTCGACAACGACCGGATACCCGACGGTCGTCTCCTTCGCCTTCGAGCGCCTCTTCTGGGGCCGCGGGATCTACTGGTGGGGCTCGGTGCCGCGCCAGTACGCGGACATGTCCCAGGACGTCGCAGGCCTCATCACTCCCGACTGCGCGGTGCGCGGCGAGCTCTCCGGCCAGGACGTGAACAAGATCCTCTGGATGATCGAGGCCGAGCGCCTCCTCATCGGCACCGGCGGCGGCGAGTTCGCCCTGGGGCCCATCACCGAGGTCGACCCGCTCGGCCCGGGCAATGTGCTGGTCAAGCGCCAGTCGAAGAAGCGCTGCCGCGCGGTGAAGCCGATCGTGGTCGACACCTCCGTGATCTACGTCCAGCGCTCGGGCCGGCGCCTGCTGCGCATGGACTACTCGACCGCGGTGAACCGCTTCGTCTCGCGCAACATGAACGCGCTCAACCCGCAGATCACGAAGAGCGGGATTATCGACATGGCCTTCCAGGCCGAGCCAGACCCGATCATCTGGTGCGTGCTCGGCAACGGCTCGCTCGTGGGCTTCACGCTCGACGAGGAGCAGGACGTGACCGGCTGGCACCGCCACCCGATCGGCGGAAACGGCTTCGTCGAGTCGGTCGAGTGCAAGCCGGCGCCCGACGGCAGCCGCGAGGAAGTCTGGATCCAGGTCCGCCGCACCATCAACGGCGCGACCCGCCGCTACTACGAGTTCGTCGAGAAGCCCTGGGAGGCCGGCGACGACCCCGCGGACATGTTCTACGTCGACAGCGGCCTGACCTACACCGGCGGCCAGATCTCGACGCTCACGGGCCTCGACCACCTCGAGGGCCAGATGGTGCAGATCCTGTTCAACGGTGCCGCGCACCCCGACCGCATCGTCTCGGGCGGGCAGGTCGCGCTCGCCCCGTTCCTGCCCTGGAAGCCGAGCGGCAACAAGATCCACGCGGGGCTGCGCGCGACGGCGCGCGTCGTGAAGATGCCGATCGAGTTCGGCACGGCCGAGAACAGCTCGCAGGGGCGAAACACCCGGATCGAGGGCGCCACGCTGCGCGTGATCGACACGCTCGGCGGAAAGGCTGGCATCGAGGGCAGCGAGCTCACCGAGATCCAGTACCGCGAGCCCGGGATGCCGCAGGACGCAGCGCCGCCGGTCTATACCGGCGATCGGCCCGTCACGTTCCACGGCGACTACAGCGGCGCCCCTTGCATCGAGATCGTCCAGGACCAACCGTTCCCGATGACCCTCGCTGCCATCTACCCGAGAGCTACGATCAATGACGCGCCGAAGTGACCTTCGCATCGCCGCCTTCCGGCCCGAGCACCTCGAGGCGCTCGACCTGCAGCGCGCGCAGGCCTTCAGCCGCGAGCACCTGACGCAGCCGTATCTGCTGGAGCTCGCAACGACGGGCCCCGCCTTCACGGTGTTCGCGGGCGAGACGCCGATCTTCTGCGGAGGCCTTCGCGAGTACGGACCCGAGCGCGGGATCCTCTGGGCCATGATCTCGCGTGACGCCGGCCGTCATTTCGTGGCGCTGCATCGACGCACGCGCGCGCTGATTCGCGAGTGGGCGAAGGAGCGGGACCTCTTCACCGCCTGCCAGGCAGGCTTCGGCGCCGGCGCGCGCTGGCTCGAGATGCTCGGCTTCACCCGCGTGTGCGCACTCGGCCCCTACGGTCCCGCGGGCGTCCCGCACGATCTCTATCGGAGGGAAGGCTGATGTCTATGTGGGCCCAGTTTCTGCCGGCCATGCTCCAGGCGGGCGGCACGCTGCGCGAAGGGCGCGATTCGCGGATGCAAGCCGAGATGCTCAAGGACAACGCGCGCCTCGCGCAGAGCCAGGCGACGGCCGACGAGGAAGCCATGCGCCGCGAGAGCCGCATCGCCCTCGGCCGGCAGTTCGCGGCGGCCGCCGAAGCCGGCGCCGGCACGGGCGGATCTGCCGGCGACCTCCTCGACCAGTCGGCCGTCATCGCCGAGCTCGACGCGCTCAACGTTCGCTACGGCGGCAAGATGCGCTCGCGTAGCCTCATGAACGATGCGATGACGCTCGAGAGCCGCGGCAAGTCCGCCGGACTTCTCGCCGGTGCGCAGCTCCTCGCAGGCTCCTCCCGAGCCCACACCCGCCAGCAGCTTCTAAGGGGATGAGGCATGCCGAAAATCCAGGCTCTCGAACAGCGCACCCGCGCCACGACCATGCTGCCCGGCGCTTCCGCGCGCAACTCCGGCGTTGGCCTTACCGCCGCCGGGCAAGCCCTCGAGAGCATCGTCGACGACCGCGCAAGGCTCGCCCAGCATCGGGACGCGAGCGACCTGTCCACCGGGCTCGCACTGCTTGCCGAGGAGGGAAGCGCGGTCTTCGAGAAGACGAAGGGCGAGGTCGGCGCCGACGGAGATGGCTTCACGCCGCGGGCGCTCGCGGGCTTCGATGCCCAGGCGGCCGAGATCGAAAAGACGATGCGCTCCTCGAACGCGAGGCGCCTGTTCAAGGAGCGCTCCGCGCTCGAGCGCCGAGGCCTTGAGCTTCGGGCCCAGGGCTTCGAGGCCGGCGCGCAGGTCAATGCCCGGACCGAGAACTTCTCCAAAGCCGCCGACCGCATCGCCACCGCCACGGAGCACGACCCCGAGGGCTGGGAGGATCGGCTCGCCGAGCAGATGACGCTCCTCGGGCAGCTCGGCCTCTCGCCCGACAAGCAGCTCCTCCTCGCCCGGGGCTTGCGCGACCAGGTGACGACCGCGGCCGCCAGTGGCTACGCCAAGCGCAACCCGCGCGGCGTGCTCGCGAAGCTCGAGACGGCCACCTCCGGCGACGCCCTCTTCGATGAGATGGCGCCGCCGCTGCGCGCCAAGGTAAAACAGGTCGCGCAAGGCCAGCTCATCGACAGCCAGGCCGCCGCCGCGATGACCGCGTACGAGACCCAGGGCATGCGCGCGGGCGCTGCGCAGGCGGGCGAGATCGAGAAGGCCCTGCCCCCGGACCTGGTCAGCGGCTACCGCGCCGAGGTGAACCAGCGGCTCGGGCAGTTCCAGTCCCGCCAGCGCGAAGCGGCCGTCGACGATCTCGGCCAGCTCGAGCAGCTGCAGGCCGCGGGCAACCCCGCTGCCGATCGCCTGGCCGGGAACCTGTACGAAAGCGGCGCCCTCACGGAGCTGCAATACGCCGCCGTGCTCGGCCAGACGGCGCGCGTCCGCGAAGCTGACCGGCAGGCGAATGTGCGGATCTCGTCCGTGCGCGCGGCCGTGGCGGCCGGCATGCGTCTCGACCCGGCCGATAAGGAGATGCGCAAGGACGTCGACGCGCTCTTCTCCGCCGACCAGGCGCGCAACGGTATCCCCGTCGGGTCGGATGAATGGGTGAACTCCGCCGCCCTCCTCGCCAGCCGCACGAACATGTACCCGGAGAGCGCGATCGACTGGGCGCGCTCGGCGCTCGCCGCGGGCGAGCCGAACCTGACTGCACAGGCAGCGAGTGCCCTGACGCGCATGCGCGATGCGAACCCGGTGGCGTTCGCCTACTTCGAGGACGCCAAGACGACGGCCTTCGCCACGCAGGTCGACGGCCTGGTGCGCGCCGGCGTGCCGGCGGCCAAGGCGGACGAGGTCGCCCGGCGCAACACCTTCGACCTCGATGCGAACCGCGCCAAGGTGCTGGGCGACCGCTACCGCAAGGAGAAGCTCGCCGAGGACAACATCGGGGCGCTGCGCTCGCAGCTGAACAGCGACGACGCCTTCGACCAGACCTGGCTCGGCGGTGCCCCCGAGGACCCGACCGGCGGCATGGCGGACGACTACGAGCGCCTCGTCTCGCAGTTCTACACGTTCCACAACGGCGACATAACCCAGGCGCGCCGGCAGGCCTTCCAGGCGCTGCGCGGGATCTACGGCGTCTCGACGGTGAACGGGCGGCCGCAGATCCTGAAGTACGCCCCGGAGCTGCGCTTCAAGGGCATCGACCCTGCGGTGATCCGATCGGACGCGGAAGCCGTCGCGAAGGCGGCCGGCTACACGGGCGACCCGAAGCGGGTGAGCCTCGTACCCTCGCGGTTCACCGGGGACACGCAGGGGTTGCGCTGGGCGCTGCACACGACGGACGAGGACGGCGCCGACGAGGTGCTGCTCGATGAGCGAAACCGGGAGATCGTCTACGAGATCCCGACCGATCATCAGGCCTACGCGGACGCCAAGCGCGCGGCGGATCTCGCCAGCGTCGATGAGGCGCGCAAGGTGCAGGAATACCAGCAGCGCACCCAGGCGCTCGAGCAGGACCTCGGGCTGCCGCAGCACATGTGGCAGTCGAGGCGCTGAGCCGTGCCGGCCATCCCTTACGAGGAGGCGATCCTCGCGCGCAGCGGCAGCCCGCTTCAGGGCCTCACCCAGCCGACGGACATCCCGGAGCAGGAGACCGACGTCGGCGCGCTGGACGTCACGGCCGCGGCGCTGCGCCAGAACAACATCCTCTCCGGCCTGCCGCGCATGGTGAGCGATGCGGCGGCCAGCCTCGAGGACCCCGCCGCAGACCCCGACTACGATCCTCTCGCGGAGTCTGAGATCGCAGGCTTCGAGCGGCACGCGATGCGGTTCGTCGGCTCGACCAGCGCGGCCGAGAGCGGCCGGATCAAGGAGCGGATCCGCGAGGAGGAGCGCGACCGCGCCACCATCGCCCAGGCGGGCGGAGCGGGCCTTGCCGCCTCGATCGCCGCGGGCGTCATCGATCCCCTCACCCTGGCGAGCATGGCCGTGCCGCTGCTGGGCGCGGGCACGCGCGGCGCGCGCATCGCGCAGGGCGTGGTCGCCTCGGCCACCGTCGACACGGCGCACGAGGCGATGCTGCACGCGGAGCAGGAGCTGCGCACCGCGCGGGACTCCGTCGTCAACATCGGGGCCGGCGCCCTCCTGACGGGCGCGCTCGGCACGCTCGCGACGCGGGTGCCGAAGGCGGAGTTCGAGGCCCTGAAGGGCGAGATCAAGGCCGCAGCGGATTCAGCGGCGCCCGACTTCGCTCCGGTCGAATCCACCGCCGGCGCCGCGCGCGTCGGCTACGGCACCACGCTCGAGGATGAGACGATCGCCAAGGGCGGCGAGTGGGTGGCGAAGTCGATCGGGAAAATCAGCCCGATCGGCCGCATCATGACTTCCCCGTCAAAGCGCGCGCGCATCCTGCTCCAGGAGCTCGCCGACATCCCCTTCAAGCTCAACAAGCACCTGCGCGGGATCGTCTCGCCGGCGAGCGCCGAGAGCGAGGTGCTCGCCGCGCGGGCCACGCAGTACCGGCTGATTGAGGCGACGGATGCCGCCTGGGCGGGTCACCGCGCCGCGGGCGGGACGATGAAGCGCGGGGAGTTCGACGAAGCCGTGTCGGGCGCCCTCATCCGTGACGACGTGCACGCCGATCCTGCGGTCGCGAAGGTGGCGAAGGATTACCGGGCGTACTTCGACGGCTCCCGCAAAGAGCTGGAGGCGGCCGGGATCTTCAAGAACCGGGAGAAGGAGGCGCTCCGGCGCGCGCAGGAGGCCGCCGTCGAGCGCGAGTACTTCGAGCAGTCCCTGGCGCTGCAGCGGAAGAACAACGCCGTACGGACGCGCGCCGGGAATGACGAGCTCTCGCTCAACGAATTCATGGGCCGCGCCCAGGCCGACTCCCCGAACCCGCTTCTAAGCGCCGCCCACAAGCTCAACGCCGACCGCGAAAGCGGCGAGCTCTTGAAGCGCATCGAGCTGCGAGACGGCCCCGCGCAACCGATGCTGCGCAAGCAGCCCTCCTACCGCCCCCGCCTCTACGATCACGCCAAGATCCGCGCCGACCGCATCGGGCTACAGGACGCGCTGCGCGCCTACTTCACGAATTCCCGCATCGTGGCCGATGCCGAGGTCGACGGCGCCATCGAGGCGACGATCGACAACATCATGGGCGTGATGCGCGGGCACGCGCAGATCGACGACGGCTTCGTAGTGCCGGCCGGCCCGCTCCAGGGCAGGACGCTGCACGTCCCGGATGAGGTGATCGAGCCCTGGCTGGTGAACGACATCAACCAGATCATGGCCTCCTACATCCGCACCGTGACGCCGCAGCTCGTTCTCATGCGCCGCTTCGGCGACGTCGAACTCGCCCAGGCACTCTCGGACGTGCGCGACGAGCACGTCGCCATGCGCGCGGCCGCCAAGACCAACGAGGCGAAGGACGCGATCACGAAACGGATGGAAGCGGACCTCAAGGATCTGCAGGCCATGCGGGACCGGCTGCTCGGCACCCACGGCGTACCGGCAGACCCCGACAGCTTCCTGGTGAAGACCGGCCGCGTGTTCCGCACCGTCAACTATCTGCGCCTCCTCGGCGGGCAGACGCTGTCCTCGCTCCCGGATGCGGGGCGCCTGGTGGCGCGGCACGGCCTGGTGCGCACGGGCGCCAAGCTCGCCCGGCTCATGAGCTCGGCGGAAGTCCGAAAGCTCTCGGCCGATGAAGCGCACCGCTTCGGAACCGCCCTCGAGTACGTGCTCGACACGCGCGCGGACACCCTCGCGGACATCGGTAACGAGCAGGTCGGCTCGCGCATGGACAAGATCCTGCGCCGCGAGGCGAACCGCTTCTCCCGCGTCACCGGCATGGCCTCATGGAACTCGGCGCTCAAGACGATCGCGACGGCGCTCGAGCAGGACTCGATCGTACGGGCCGCGAAGGGCGGGAGCCTGAAGGGCTTCGACCAGGCGAAGCTCGCCGAGCTCGGCCTCGGGGAGGAGATGCTCGAGCGGATCGGCGGGGAGCTGAAGAAGCACGGCAAGGACGTCGAGGGCCTCATGCGCTCGAACTCGCAGGCCTGGACCGATCGCCAGGCCGCCTTCGCCTTCGAGAGCGCGATCCGCAAATCGGCCGATACAGTCGTGCTGACGAAGGGCGTCGGCGATACCCCGCTCTTCATGAGCACCGAGATGGGCAAGACGCTCTTCCAGTTCAAGAGCTTCGGCATGGCGGCCGTGAATCGCCTGCTCATTCCGATGTCGCAGGGCATCGCGCACGGGGACATCGCCACGGTGAACGGCGGGCTCGTCATGCTCACCCTCGGCGCTTTCGCCAACGCGGCGCGCGACTGGGCGGCGGGCAAGGAGCCGGCGACGGAGCCATGGCGCATCGCGATCGAGGCCTTCGACCGCGCAGGCTTCACCACCTTCATGGCCGAGCCCATCGACGCCATCTCGGGCACCGTGGGCGGGCCGCGCTTCGGCCGCTTCACCTCGCAGAGCCCCTTCGAGTCGCTGACCGGTCCGACCTTCGGCACGGCCGAGGACATTTACAAAACCATCCAGGGGATGTTCACGGAGCAAGGCGAGTTCGCCCCGGGGGTGAAGGCGAACGACGTCTATCGCTTCAGGAAGCTGCTGCCCTACCAGAACCTCTTCTACCTGCGCCGCGTGGTGAACGGGATCGAGGGTGAATTCTCCGAAGCCATCGGCGCCGAGGGCGCAGGCGTCGAGAGCTTCAGCGGCCGCGTGGGCGAAACGACACCGCTCAAGCGATAGCCCTCCCACGGGTTGAAACCGTAACTCGCCCCCGTGAGGCTGCGCGCGGAGGGCAGCAATGACGACGTCGAGCCAAGTCGGTCGAATCGGGTATCCGGGCAACGGCGTGACCGTGGCCCTGCCGGTCCCGTGGAAGTTCTTCCAGAACTCCGACATTCGCGCGGTCAAGCAGGGCGTGAGCGGCGGCGACGTGTCGCTCACCGAGGGGCTGCACTACACCCTGACCGGCGCGGGCTCCGAGAATGGCGGCACGCTCACCCTGACGAACGCGCACGCCGTCGGCGAAAACATCACCATCCTGCTCGACCCGCCGCTCGTCCAAAGCCTCGACTACATCTCGAACGACAGCTTCCCCGCGGAGATGCACGAGCGCGGCCTCGACCGGCTGACGCAGCAGAATGTGCGCACCCGCGAGATGGTCGGCCGGGCGCTTCGGGCCCCTGACGGCGACCCCTCCTTCATCCCGCAGCTGCCGCCGCGCTCGCAGCGCGCGAACCGCTGGATGCGCTTCGACAGCGCGGGCAACCCGGACATGGCGGCGAGCCTGCCCCCGGGCGAAACGCTGTCGCGCGCCACCATCGGCGACTTCCTCCTGCCGCTGCACGACCTCGAGGATGCGGGCGGGCTCACCCTCGCCGACCTCGTGAGTTACTGGCCGTACGGCGATGCGCGCCGCTATGGCGTCATCTGCGACGGGATCACGGTCAGCGACTTCACGCGCGCCGAGGCGGCGCACCTGGCGGGCATCCCGATCTATATGCCGTTCGGCCCGGGCGCGGTGGCCGACTCGACGGTGACCTTCGCGGGCGATGCGAACGTCATCATGGACAGCCCGATCAAGTTCACGCTCGCCTCGGTGATGGCGGGCCTCGTGATCGGCAGCCCGCTCAGCGCCAACAATCGGGCGCTGCGGCACGAACTCATGGTGCGGCGCTCGGCCTACTCGGCCTGGGATGACGACACCGACATCGGCATTCTCATCCTCAACTCCTTCGGGAACTTCATCCACATCCGGGAGGCGACGGGCTGGCACACCGGCATCGAGGAGCGTGGCTCTGGTGGCTTCGGCTTCACGCACAACACCGTCTTCTATGACGACATCTACCAGAACAAGATCCACCTGCGGGTGACGGGTGAGACGGGCGGCTACGCGAACCAGAATCGCCACCACGGCGGTCGCTTCACGTCCTTCGGTAATAGCCTGCCCGATAACGCGGACAAGACTGGGCGGCGCGCAATGCTGCTCGACTCCCGCGATGGCTCGTACGTCAACCACAACAATAACGTTTTCATCGGCCCGACCGGCCAGGTGGAAGGCGGCACGCAGTTCGAGTTCGAGGTCGGGCGGCAGAACCGGATCACCGCAGCGCGCTCCGAGGGTGGCGAGGGGAGCTACGCCGTCGCATTCACCGGCATCGCGACCGAGACCGAGGTCGACTTCGAATACGCCGCGACGGGCGACTCTGAGCGCGTGCGCCGCACGAGTGTCTCGGACGCCAGCAATATCGTGACCTTCGGTCGCTACCGCGACCTGCAGCGCTCCATGCGCGAGATCTTCGTCTGCCCCTCGTTCCTCGACGCGTACTGCCCGTACGACGCCAACGCCACGACGATCCGCGGGATGTCCTTCAAGCGGCTGGTCGGCAGCGCCGCCAATACGTTCATCATCAACGGCGGGAACATCGCCGGCGAAGAGCCCGTCGAGTGGAACGGCACGGACAACTGCCTCGACCTCTCCGGCGCCGCCGTGGGCGTGCTGGTTTCCGTGGATGAGCTCAAGGCCTTCACTCTGCACGTCGGTCTCGCGGCTGGCAGCACGCACTTCTTCCTGGCGCAGTGCTTCGACGCCACCATGACACGGCTCGACGCGACGAGCTCGCCGGGTCCGTACGTGGTCGGTTCCGACCGCGGCGGCGAAACCTTCAGCGCCACCCAGCAAGGCGCCTACCGGTCCTCGGCCGGCGTCTCTCCGCGCATCGCAATGCGCTTCAAGGACGAGGTGAAGTACGCCTGGATCGGCGTCGGCTGCTCGACCGCCTCTGGCACCGCGAAGCTCCGCAGCTTCCGTCTGAGCAGCTCCGACTACGGCTCTTGCACCGTGACGCCTGGGCACTCGAGCGCGGTGCTCGACGGGCTGGTGGCGGTCCAGTCTCCGCAGACCTCCGCCCGCGGCACCTGGAAGCGCGGCGTCGTGGTGACGAACCTCAACAAGTCGGCCGCCGGTGTGCCCGGCTGGGCCTGCACGACCGCAGGGAGCGGCGGCGCAACCTTCAAGGACCTGCCGGCGCTCGGCGCATGAGATGCCCGAGCAAATCTCCACCGTCGCCCTGCTCGGCAGCGTAACCACCGTGGCGCTCGCCATCATCGGCGTCGTCCTTCGCGAGCACTGGAAGAAGACGCTCTCGCACGATGAGCGCCTGCGCGTCCTCGAGACGAGCAGCGCCACGCGCGAGGACATCAACCGGGTGCACAGCCGCATCGAGGAGATGGGCAAGAAGCTCGACAGCCAGCACCACGCGACCATGCAGACGCTCCTCGACATGACAGCGAGGCTCCCGTGAACGTCACTCTCGTCCGCCACTCCTACATGCAGGACTCGACGCTCGGGCGGCTCTACGCCGGCGACCTGGTCGTGCGCACTCTCGAGGAGCCCTGGATCCCCGACCCCGACGGGCGCGGCGGCCAACGGCGCGAGACGGGCCTGCGCGAGTCGTGCGTGCCGGACGGCGTCTACACCCTGCGGCCGCACACCGGGACGCGCTTCCGCGACGTGTGGGCGCTCGTGAACCACGACCTCGGCGTGTACTACCAGCCGGGCGAGATCCCCGCCGGGCAGCGCTGGGGCCGCTCCGCCATCCTCATCCACGGCGGCACGGCGCTCGAGCAGACGCTCGGCTGCATCCTCGTGCCGCCCACGAAGCTCGACGCGCTCCGCGCGACTCTCGGGCGCCACGTCCACACCCTCACCATCCGGCCCACCGTGGGCACCGCGGAGGCAGCATGAGCGCGTTGCGCGTCCTACGAGCCATCGGCGGCGACATCCGTCTGCTGTGGCGCCTGCACGGCACCAAGATCCTCGGGTATGCGCAGGGCATCGTCGCGGGCCTGGTCGTCATCCCCGACCTCATCCCGCCTCCGCACCTGAAGTGGTGGCTCGCGATCAACGTCGTGCTCGCCGTCTTCACGGTGAAGCGCGGCCACACCAACTCGGCGGCCGCGTGAGCTGGCTGCGCGCCCTGCCGTACCTGGCCGGCGCCGCCCTGCTCGTGTGGGGCTGGGTGACGGTGACGGGCTGGCGGGACGATGCCGCCGCGCTGCCGACCGTACAGGCGGCCTTCGACACCTACCGCACCGAGGCGAAGCACCTGTTTCGCCTCCACTACGCCGCCTCAGAGGGCTTCCAACGTGAACTCCAAGACCTCCGTAAGATTCGCGCCGCTGCTCCTGCTCCTGTTGTCCGGCTGTGCG